>Ga0209163_1000201_pt1 | contig 143097 bp, 50 predicted proteins | sample MTBAKSrepl2MetaG_FD_187457 | JGI IMG/M metagenome (GOLD analysis project Ga0209163, IMG submission 187457) | Enrichment culture microbial communities om Arthur Kill intertidal strait, New Jersey, USA, that are MTBE-degrading - MTBE-AKS2 (Arthur... | ecosystem: Environmental > Aquatic > Marine >...
CCTCCGCTTCGCCTGCGATCACAAGCATAGGCGCTACGTTTTGCACCGTCACGTCGATCATGTTCGCAGCAAACGTCCCGTCTTCGTCCGTCGCAGTCGCAAGGATCGTGTACGCATTCAGGCCGTCCGCATAGACGTGGCTCACTTCAGCCGGATCCCCGGATACCATGTCAACGGATCCGTCACCCCAGTCGATGCTCCATTCGCTGATCGTGTCATCCCCCGGATCGCTGGAAGACAGGTTCAGCGTGTAGGTAGACCCCTCGTCCACCTCCCCTTCGCCCGCGATCACAAGCATAGGCGCTACGTTTTGCACCGTCACGTCGATCGTGTTCGCAGCAAACGTCCCGTCTTCGTCCGTCGCAGTCGCAAGGATCGTGTACGCGTTCAGGCCGTCGGCATAGACGTGGCTCACTTCAGTTGGATTCCCGGAAACCGTTTCGAGGAGGCCGTCACCCCAGTCGACGCTCCACTCGCTGATCGCGTCATCCCCCGGATCGCTGGAAGACAGGTTCAGCGTGTAGGACGATCCCTCGTCCGCTTCCGATTCACCCGCGATCACAAGCATAGGCGCCACATTGTTGACCATCAAATCGAAGCTCGTGGTCGTGAAGGCTCCGTCGCTGTCCGCGGCCGTGATCGTCACCGTCTGCCTATCATCCGGCCCGTCCGCCGTGGCAAAGGACCAGGTCCAGGTTCCGTCGCCCTGTTCAATCGAGCCGATTGACGCCGTGATGGTCACATCGTCCAAACCAGGATCCGAGAAGGTCCCGGCATTCAGCGCTATCTCACCTTCATCCACCGTCACAAGGCCCGTGTCCGAAACCACACTCGGTGCCACGTTGTTCACGGTCACGGTAAGCGTGTCTGTGCCCACACCCCCGTCATCATCCGTTACGGTCAGGGTCACCGTATATTCGCCGTCGTCTGCGTAAACATGGTCAGGTGCCAGCGTTCCGGCGGCAGTAGTCCCATCGCCGAAATCCCAAAGGAGGGTATGAGTGTCCAGGGTACCGGGATCCGTGAACAAGCCGCTGAAAGAGAATGCCTGGCCTTCATCCACGGTCTTATCCTCGCCTGCAGCCACCATGGGCGCCACGTTGTTCACATCGAGCCCCATCGTGGCAATGCCGGTGCTGCCGTCATCATCCGTCACTCGCACCGCCACGGTATAGGTGCCATTGTCCATCCATGCATGGGTAACGGTCGTTCCGGTGGCATCATCATATTCACCGTCCTGATCCAGATCCCATTCATAGGCGACAATCGCATCGGGATAGGAAGCGGAGCCGCCGGCGTCAAAGGTCCCGGGTGTTCCTTCGTCCAGCAAGGTTGGACCGGTTAGGGCCGCGATGGGAGCCATGTCCGTGATCGTCACGGTATGGGAGATCATATCCGTGGAACCATCTTCGTCTGTCACCGTCAGGCTCACCTCGTAGGTGCCGTCATCCATGAACATGAAGACGGGGTTCTGCTCGGTGCTGGTTCCCATTCCGGAAAAATCCCAGGACCATCCAACGATAACGTCTGGTGCGGAAGTGGATCCGTCCGTGAAGCTGACTGAAGATCCCTCGGCCTGGGGCTCCGGCTGCCACCCAAACGCTGCCGTCGGGCGTAGATCATTGACCATGACCTGGAAAGTCGACACACCGGTGGCGCCCTCGTCGTCCTCCACGGTCAGTTGCACCGGATAGACGCCGTCGTCTGAATAAACGTGACTTACCTCGGACAAATCGACGCCCGTCAAGAAATCCGAGCCGTCGCCAAAATCCCACGTGTACGTGAGCTGTTCGTCGTCCGGATCCGTAGCGGTTGCCGATAAGTCAAGCAGGCTGCCTTCGTCAACATACTGGTCGTCAACGGGCTGGATTGAAGGCGCATCATTGACCTCTCCCACGCTAAGATAGACGGCGACGACCCCTGAGTGGTCCACACCGTCGCTGACCCGGTAGCCGAATCCATCTTCTCCGCTGAACTCAGGGTTCGGCGTGTACGTAAAGGAGCCGTCATCATTGAGATTGACCGTTCCATTGGCCGGCGGTTGAACGAGTTCCGCCGTGAGGTTATCCCCATCCGGGTCGGTATCGTTGTAGAGCAAGCCGTCCTGAGCCCCAACCGCCAGTGGCGTGTCTTCCAGGACATTGAAGTGATCCTCATTGGCCACGGGCTTGTTGTTGGCCACCTGCTGCATCTGGTCGGCCAGGGCCGCATCGCTCATCATGGTCCGAACAGCCTCTTCCACCGCAGCCCCATATGTCTCGCCGCCTGCACCGACGGTAGATTCGAAATCGGCCAGGGCCTGTTCCTCTTCCCCGGGTTGCTGCTCACCATCACCGTCGACACGGTTGATGAACTCCACCAGGTCCGTCGACCCCTCGGGCAGGTCCACATCCTCGTCGTCGACGATCGCCTTGATCACTCCGGCCAGCTTTCGGACCTGCTGCTTCACCTCCGTAGGGTTGCTCTCCAGCTCGTCCTGGAAGGCTGCATACTCAGCCTCTTCCACGGTTCCGTCGTCGTTATCGTCCATGAGAGCGAACACAGCCGTGGAGATGTTGGTCACCTTCAAATCCGCTGTCTCGGAGTAGTCGACCTGGTTGTCGTCCCCGGCAAACCCGAGAAGTTCTCCCACGGTTGCGGTCAGCGACAGCAGTCGGATGCCGGTGCCCGGCACCACCGCCTCGATCAGGAACCGATCGTCCGGCCCGACCTGGCCGCTTGCAAGCAACTCTTCTATATCCAGCTTGATCGAGAAGGTGCCTTCCTTTCCTTCCTCATCGGATGAAGTTGTCGGCCCTGCGACAACCGTCCCATTCACGCTGACGGTGACCGTCGCGTTTGGGATCGCGTCGTCATAGATCAAGCCTTCGAAGGTGACGATCCGCTTGACTTTGACGGACACGGTTGCCGGATTGGAAAAGAACTCGCCGTCGTAGGCCCTGTAAGTGAAAGTATCTGTCCCATAGAACCCCTGAGTCGGCGTGTAGGTGAAGGAGCCGTCCCCATTCAGGGTCACGGCACCGTTGATTGGCTGGGCCGCCACCTCTGCCTGGAGCGTGTCATTCTCGGCATCGGTGTCGTTAGACAGGACCCCCGATGTCGCGTCCACCGATATCGGGGCGTTCTCGTCTATCTCGTAAGCATCGCTCATAGCTAAGGGCGTTGTGTTCCAGACGTTGCCGAAGGCAACCCCCTCCGTCACTGTGCCGAGATTTGCAAAGGTGACGGATCGGGCCGTGCTGCCTCCCGTGACCCGCTGCCCGGCAGGCGGCACCTCCACCACGGTGTACGTCAACTGAGCCGTGAGCCCCGTGAAAGCGTACTCGCCGTTGACATCCGTATACGTGACCGGTTCCCCAGCGTCCTGCTCCCCGTTCTGGTTGTCGTCGAGGAAGAGCTTGACCCCGTCCAGGCCTTTCTCGCCCTCATCGTGTACCCCGTCCCCGTCCAGATCCGCATAGCTCGTACCGTAGATTGCATTGGCGCCCACGGTGAAATCAAAGCGGACCTCATCGCTCCGTCCGCGCCAGTCTTGCAGGAAGGATGGGCCGTCGTGGGCCGTGACCGTGATGCGGGCCGTACCTGCAAAGCCAGGCGCAGGAGAAATCACTAGCATGTAGCCATCAGTAGAGACCTCCACACCCGGGTCATCGCTCACGGCACCGGTGATCAAGAAAGGATCGCCCTCATCCAGGTCCATGCCCGAGACGAGCAGACTGGTTCGCCCGCCGCTGGATTCGTCAAAGATGTAAGCCGCTCCAGGGCCGTACTCCGGAGCCCCCACGATAGCCATATCACCGGACAAGCAGACAGAGTCGCCGAATTGCTCATTGTTCGAACCTCCGTCCGACGCCGTCAGCTTGGCGACCTCCTCCCATCCTCCAGCGTCGCTGAAGCCGAAAACATAGGCCGCGTCGGAGTCGCCCCAAGGGGCGGTGCTCACAATGGCCCTGTCACCGGAAAGAGATACCGAATTGCCGAAGCCGGCTTCAGGATGACCGTCCGACGCCGTCAGCTTGGCTGCCTCCACCCACCCTTCAGCATCGCTGAAGCCGAAAACATAGGCCGAGCCGGAGGCACCGCCCAGATCGTCGTCTCCACGCGCGCTCACGATCGCCCAATCGCCTGACACGGAAACCGAATCGCCAAACGCATCCCAAGCCACGCCATCCGAAGCGAGCAGCTTGGCTACTTGCTCCCAAAGGCCCGAGCCGGTCTCCTGGAATATGTAGGCCGAGCCGGAATAACTCCCTTCCTCCCGATAATGCGTGCCCACAATCACTCTATCCCCGGAAATCGCCACGGAATAGCCAAAGCGATCCGAAGCCGCGCCATCCGAGGCCGTCAACTTCGCCCTCTGCTCCCATACCCCCGAGCTGGACTCCTGAAAGATGTACGCCAAGCCGGACTCCGCGCCCAGATCGTCGTCTCCATACGCGCCTACGATCGCTGTCTCACCGGACAGGGAAACCGAATTGCCGAAAAAGTCATAGGCTGCACCATCCGAGGCCGTCAGCTTGGCGGTTTCGGTCATGTCGGCCCAGCCCCCTGAGGGCTTCTCAAAGATGTATGCCGAGCCGGAGTTTGTTCCCCGGTCGTCGTCCAAATATGCACCCACCACGGCCGTGTCACCGTCGATCGCCACGGAATAGCCAAAGCGATCCGAAGCCGCACCATCCGAAGCCGTCAGCTTGGCCGTCTGTACCCATACGCCCTGGCTGGTCTGCTCAAATATGTAAGCCGAGCCGATGCCATTGTAGTAATCATAGGCGCTCACAATCGCTGTGTCACCAGACAGGGACACGGATTCGCCAAAGCGATCATAACTGGAACCCGCCGGTGCCGTCAGCTTCACAAGCTCTCCCCAGTTCGAAGCTACGGGACCGATGGGTTCGATCTCAGGCGGACTGTTCGGCGTGTAAGAGACACCTGCCGCAACCTCGGGGAGGGCAAAGACATCGCCAAAGGATTCAGGAAGACCGCCTTCCACGAGGAAGAGAACTTCTCCATTATCAAGCGTTTCGAAGCCGGGATCGGTTCCGACAAGAATATCCGTCCCATCCACCGTGCCCCCAAAGGTGAAGAAACTCGTGTCCTCAGGGATCAGGGTCGCATAGACTTCAAAGGCCTCGAGGGCCGTCAGGGCGGCCGCGCCTCCTCCTCCGAACATGGGGTTCGTCCCTAGGCCTCCCAAAAGAAGCTCGTGAACGTAGCCGTCAGCACTTGCGCCCAGGCGCGGATTCACCAGCGCCTGGGCGGTAAGATTCGCCATGAGCAGCATATCGTACCCAACAAAATCAACGTCAAACCCGGTCGGGCCCAAATCGACCCGGATCAAAGCCGCACCAGCTTCGGTCGGCGCACCGACCAGCACCATGGCCGAAAGCAGCTCCCGGGCATCCAGTCCGGTCAGGCCGAACAGCTCCGCGCCGCCCACAAGGCCAGGGATGTAAGGCGTTGTGCCGCTGTCGGCCAGGAATGGGTTCGCTCCCTGTGATCCTGAGAAGATCTCGACACTGGCGAGGATGTCCGAGTTTCCAAAGGTCACCGGCGTGTTGTCACCGAAGAGGAACCGACCGGTACCACCCTGGCTTCCCCCGCTGCCGCCGGAGGCGTCTACGGTCAAGTCCGCTGCCTGGACCACGGAGCCGAAGAGCTTTACTGTGCCGCCTGCGCCGCCGCCCCCGGTTCCACCGCTGCCGCCGCTGCCCCCGAACCCGCCGCTGCCGCCTGCACCGCCCCAGCCGCCATCACCTCCATCCGCTCTGTAAACACCGGAAGACCCGGCCGTTCCTGCCGTACCCTGAGTCCCGCTGGAACCGCCCATGCCGGGGCTCCCATCAGCGCCCATCGCCAGAAAGTCGGATTCGCCGACGTTGATGCGGCCGAGGGCAACGATCTCAAGGGCGCCGCCGCCGGCTCCACCGCTGCCGCCGGCTCCGCCCGCACCGCCAATGCCACCCGTGCCTCCGCTTCCACCCGTGCCGCCGGCGCCGCCGCTTTCACCGGAGTAGATGGTGCCTCCGCCTTCGCCGCCTCCGCCGCCGCCGCCGCCTGCACCGGCGGCGCCACCACCGCCGCCGCCGGAACCGCCGCTGGCGCCGCCGCCGCCGGAACCGCCCCCGGAGATTGCGGGACCGGTCGCGACGTTGAAGCCGCCTTCACCATACCCTCCGGCGCTGCCTTGTCCACCGATCCCGCCGGTGGCGCCACCGGTACCCGTTTTCCCTGGAGCCCCGTCATGCCCCTCCGGGCTGCTTGTGCCTCCACCGCCGCTCCCGCCGGCTCCGCCGGGTCCCCCAAGAACGATTCCCCAGAAGCTTGCATTGAAGCCGCTTTCACCCGCGACACCACCTGCACCGGCCGCTCCGGCCGCTCCGCCACCCGCCGGATTATTGAATGCATCGCCCAGGGCATCACTTCCGCTGCTTCCGGATACGCCGCCGGTGCCTGCTGCGCCGGGTGTGCCCGTAGAACCGCTGGTTCCCGCAGCACCGCTCGAGCCACCGCTCCAGAAGTCTGCGCTGCCGCCGGCTCCTCCTGCTCCACCGGCGCCGCCGACGCCGCCGGTTCCGCCTGTGCCCACAGCCAACTGAGCATCTGCGCCGCTGCCCGGTGTGCCGCCGCCCGGGCCGGGCTGGATCCCTGATGCGGACAGATCGAAGACAGCCCCGTCGTCGATGAAAACATTATTTGAGACCTGAATGGACAGAGCCCTGGAACCGACCACCCGGATCGTGTCCCCGGGAATGTTGAGGTCGCCGTCAATCTTCATGACGGCCATGCCGTCCACGAACTCGCGGGTGTAAGACGCGCCGTAGAAGGTGTCCCAGATGGCACCGTCGCTCTCGATGGTCAGGTCGTCGGTGTCAATCGTGACGACCTGGGTCTCTCCGGCAGGCTCAAGGGCCGTGGCCAGGTACATCTCGTGGGCCCGGTTGTCCAGCGGGTTGTACTCGAGCCGCAGGGTGTTCAGGTTGGGCAGAGCAGGTTCCACGCTGCGCAGACGAATCGCGTCGGCTGCAAAGATCCCGGTTTCGGCATCCCGGATCGAGATCTCCACGCGATCGGACTCGGGTGACACGGTCACCGTGCCCACGACCTGCCAAGGCTGCCCGCCCTCCACGAAATCCCCGGGCTGAACAGTCTGATCAACCGTCCCAAGCAGGTTGGGGGCCGTCAGGTACAGGGCCTGCCCGTCCTCGAGCACTTCCGTGCGCGCAAGCAGATCCTCACCCCCAGTGGAGGCTGCCAGGGCAAAGAATCCTGTTTCCTCCGGCACGAGGGTCGCATAGACCTCAAAGCCTTCGAGCTGGAAGAGCGTCATGTTCTCCGACATAAAGGCCCCGCCCACAATAGACGTCTCGAGTCTCTGGAGAGGCGTCAATGCAGCGTGCTCCCCGGCCCGCAACTGCGGGTTGGCGAGGGCCTGGTCGGTCAGGTTGACAAACAAAACGAGGTCATAGCCCAAGAAGTCGGCGCCGAAACCGAACCCTTGCGGCCCGAAGTCCACCCGCACCAGGGCCGCCACAGCCCCCTCCGGAGCCGCATCGAACAAGGCATCCCCGAAAAGCTCCGCGGCCACATGAACGGTGGCGGGATCGCCGAAGAGGGTCGCGTCGATCAGGCCGTAGGGCGCCGCATCCCCAAGGAGGTCGGACAGGTAAGGCGTGTCGAGGCCTCCTGCAAAGTCGTTGAGGCCGCGCAGGCCGTCGAAAATCTCCGGATCCTGAGCCTTAACCGTCCAGCCCTCGCCGAGGTCATCCAGCTCCTCCGCCTCGTGGACGTCGGTGAATACATTGCTTCCAAGGAGGAAACGCCCGTCCTGGCCGGTGACGCCCGCGTTACCCGCCCCGTCCGATCCTCCGGAACCGCCCGAGACATCGATCTCGAGTTCGCTCACACGCACCACGGAACCAAAGAGCTTGATCGTGCCGCCGGCTCCGCCGCCGCCTGCGCCACCGGCACCACCTGTACCGCCCGTACCGCCTGTGCCTCCGGTTCCGCCGGCACCGCCCCGTCCTGCGGAACCGCCGCCTGCAAAGCCTGCCTGCCCGGCACTGCCGGCCATACCCGCGCTGCCCTGGTTTTCCGTCCCCGTCGCCTGACCGTCTTCACCGGCACTTCCCAGCGCCGCGAAGTCAACGGATTCCACGAAGAGCCGGCCGTAGGCCACGATTTCCATGGCACCGCCGCCATACCCACCGGCGCCACCTTCGGCGCCTGTGCCGCCCGTGCCACCGACACCACCCGTGCCGCCCGTGCCGCCTGTGCCGCCCCGGCTCCCGCCGGACCAGAAACCGGCCTCGGAGCCGCCGCCACCGCCGCCGCCCGAACCGCCGCTTCCGCTGCCGCCGCCGCCTCCTCCGGAACCACCGGCGCCGCCGCCACCTGCACCGCCGCCGGAGATCAGAGTCGGGTCACTCGGGTCACCCAGGTTCAGGCCACCGCCGCCGCTGCCACCCGTGCCGCCCGTGCCGCCCGCATCGCCGGCATCACTGCTGCCCGTGCCGCCCGTGCCGCTATTGTATCGACCGCCGCTCCCGCCGGTCTGGCCATAACCCTGAATCCCGCCTGCGCCTTGGGCACCTGACAAGCCACCTGTGCCCCCGCCGGAGGGGTTGTTCAAGCCGCCGTCGCCTGCCGTTCCTCCTGCCCCCGTAACACCAAGGCTCCCCGGGTCTCCGGAACCGCTTACCTTGCCTGTGGAACCCCAGGCTCCGTCACCGTAAGGAGCGCTTCCACCTGCGCCTCCAATGCCGCCGCCCCCGCCTGTGCCGCCGCGCGTGGCGCCGGCCCCGCCGGCCCCACCCGTGCCTTCTTCTCCGGGCTGCGAACCGCCACCGGGGCCTGCTTCCTCAGCCGTGGCCGAAAGGTCGAACACGGCATTGGGATCAATGAAGACATCCTGAGAGACCTGGATGGAAAGCGCGTTTGAACCCACGACTTTGATGGTGTCGGCGGGAATCTGGAGATCGCCGTCAATGAGAATCGTGGCGATCCCGTTCTCGATCCTGCGCTCGTAGGATACACCGTAGAAGGTGTCCCAGATGCCGTCCTCGTCGGCATCCCATGGGCTGTCTTCTTCGCTCCATATAGAGAGGTCGTCGGTGTCGATGGTTACGGTCCGGCCGCCGGCCTGGGCAACCGGATCAGAGGGTGCCGAGAGGTCATCTTTAAAGAAGTTTGCCAAGTCCACGACCGGGCTCTGGGCCATGACCGTGTATTTGACGCTCGCGCTCCTGCTCTCCGCCTCGGGCCAGGTGACCAGGACCTCGTAGTCACCCGGGGCAAGGCCCTCGAAGGTCCAGAAGGCCCCGAAGAGCTCGCCGTCCTCGCCCACGTAGCGGAACCGGTAGTCCCCTTCGAAGGCGGCATCTACATCGTTCACGTTGCCCGTAAATCCGGACCCTTCCTCACGGTAGCCCGGATCGCCGTCGTCGATGAGCCGCTGGCTGAAAAGGGGCTCCACATCGCTGACCATGTTGTATCGGAGGTCGAGCAGTTCCAGGTCGTGGAGACCCGCCAGGGGCTTGACGTCCTCAACGGCGTTGTGGCTTAGGCTCAGGACTCTTAGTTTGTCGAGACCCGCCAGACCGGTGATATCCGAGAGCGCCGTTGCTTCCGGCGCAGGTCCGGCGATCAGGCGCTGCACAGGCTGACCTGAAACCTGGTAATCCAGGTGCACACCCGCATAGCCTCCGCACTCGAAGAATTCAACCCGCAGATCGTGGAGACCCGTGTCAAGGGTTATGGTGTTGGATACGGTTCGATACGGTGCTATCCAGGGGTTGTTGATGACCAGGTCGCCATCAATGTACAACCGGCTTCCGTCGTCGCTGCCGAGGAAGAAGGTCACCTCCAGGGCTTCCGCACCTTTTGCATTGACGAAGAACTGACCCTCCCAGCTTGCTGCAAAGTTATCAGAGGGAAGACCCGACGCCCACGATCCCGCGGTGTTAGGCTGATACACGGCCTGATCCATGCGGGTGAGCACCGGCGTCAATGCTCCAAAATCGGGGAAGCCCGACACACTGCCTCCGGGAACGTAGAATTGTGCCGTGAGGCCAGCCTCTGTGATGGTGACCGCCGAAGGCTGCGTCGAAAGGGTCCCATCGATGCTGAGGAACTCGAGCTGTGTCAGGTTCGCCAGACCCACCCGGGAGCCGGCCGGGCCATAGTAGGGGGCCGGCTGGAGGATGGACGTGCCGTCCAGGCTCAGGTGACGGAGCGACGTGATCTCGCCCAGGTACTCGACGGCGCTCTCCTTCTCGTACCCGCGCTCATCAACGATCCCGGGGCGGACTTCGGTCACGTTGGTGTTGAAGTCGAGGCTCAGGCTCTCGAGACTGATCATGCCGACCACGTCGCCCCGGTTGTCCCGCCTGGGAACCAGGGGAAAAAGGTCGCTGATGTCATTCCCGGACAGAGCAAGAGACGTGAGCCCTACGGCATGCTCGATGCCGCTGAGATCCGTGATCCCCTGACCCGAAAGGTTGAGACGTTTGAGCCCGGCCAGGTCGGATGCATAGATGGGCTCGTGTACCTGCGGCGCGCCCGTAAAGGAAGCCGTGGTGGGCAGCCCGAGGGCCTGCGCCACAAGACCTTGGAGCAGCGGGTCTGCAAATTGCGCTTCGGGATCGGGCTCGAAGCGGGGCCGATCGCTGTACTCCTCCAGAGACACATCCGTCCCCGGCGCCTCGTCGGCCGTGCGGTCCCGGATCTCGATCGCCTCGCCCACGAACCGGTCCACACCGCTGCCACCGTACAGGCGGTCCAGGTCGTGGTTCCCGATCAGGATGTCTTCGCCCTCACCCCCGTAGATCGAGTCGCGGTCGGGCGACCCGTCAGATGCATGGGTGTTGCCGCTGATGGGCGGCCGGATGTTGATCTCGAAGGCCAGGGATCCATCCTGCTCAGCACCGTCCGGGTTGTAAACCTTGAGGAAATAGGTGCCCGCCTCGAGCGCGCGCATGGAGAGGGTGCCGCGTCCCCCGGCAATCAGCTTTCCTTCAGCGTCATAGAGGTCACCTACCACGCCGACCGTGGCTGTTTCCACCTGGAGGGCGGCTCCGGGCTCGCCCGTGAGCTGCGGCCTGAGCACGCCGATCAGCGCCGTTTGAGCGGCACCCACCGGCTCTTCGAGCCTGATGGTGAGCCGGGTGTAACCGTTTTCCAGGGCCAGCCGCACCGATCTCGTCAGGTTGATCTCGAACCGGGTCTCTCCCGTGTTCAGTTCCACCAGTTGCTTGAGAGCCTCCGCACTGCTCGCATCCCCCACCGTGACCTCACCGTCCCCTTCCCCTTCCACCACGCTCAGGGCAAACTGCACGGACTCCGCCACCGGTTGAGCCAGGGGCAGCGACAGCGTCACCGAGCGAAGGGCCAGAGGATCATCCACAAGAGGAAGCAGGCTCACCAGGTCGAATTCGAACACGCCGACGTGGCCGCTCCCCACCAGGGTGACCTCTTGTGCCTGGCCGTCCACGGTGAGCGCGAGATCCCGGCGCACCTCGTAGTCGGTGCCCGCTCCAGAATCTTCGTCACGGAGTGTGGCTTGATCCGTGGCAGGGATGTCAAACATTCGGTCGGTGCTGTCCGGAGTCAACTGGATGATGTTGTTGCTCCGGCCGTCACCCAGGGTGGTAAACCGGTACCACTTGACCTCGCCCGGATCCAGGGTGAAGTCATCCCCCTCGCTGAAAGGCTCCGGTCTTCCGGTGCCCCGGTCAACGAGGTAAAAGCCGCTCCCCGTGATTTCGCGGTTACCGAGTTCCACGAAATCAGCCGGGAGCTCTAAGGCACGGGCTTTGCCGTGAACGGCGTAGATCTTGCCTGCATCGGCCCGCAGCCCTGTCTCCGTTGCGTCTGCACGATCGGCACCGATCAGCAGGTCATCGATCCGGTCGTCGTTGATGTCCATACCGGGCACCATGGCCAGCCTTCCGAAGCCGTCGCCGTTCCTCTCCCCTCCGAGCACTGAATCCGCATCGGTCAAGATCAGGTCGCCTGGCCGGTCGCCGATGCCGAAGAAGACATGGACCTGGCCTTTCCACTGGGCATATTGCGTGTTGGAAGGAAGCCCGATCGCGAGGTCCATGAGGCCGTCCGCGTCAAAATCACCGGCCGTGGCCTGAGGTGAGCCTTCGAAGCCCTCGCCGAAATACAGTCCCCCTGTATCCGGCCGGTGGAAAACGAAGTCCGCCGCATCGCCAGGTCTTGCGATGACCGGGGCCTGCAGATCACCGCCGAATGCCTCGGAGCCGTCGATGATGAAGAGCCCGCCGTCAGCCCACGTGCCGCCTTCGACGGCGCGGCTGAAGGAAATCTCGTCGTAGCCGTCATGGTTGAGGTCGCCCACTGCGGAGAGGGCCCCGCCCAGGGCGAAATCCTGCCAGATGGCCTGGCTGTCGGTTCCCAGATTAATGACCGTCTGATCCGCTCGGTGGTTGCCGGGGACCAGGTAGACCCGTCCGGCATCCGGCAATCCTTCCAGATAGCCCTGGAAACGGAGGAAGCCGCTGTCCGAGAGCAGAATGTCGTCCAGGCCGTCGCCGTCCGTGTCACCGGCTACCAGGGCCGTGACATTGGGGGCCCAGCCCAGATCCGCGGCTTGCGGAGTGTAAGGCGTGCCAAGCTGTTCGGTCAGGAGCTCGGTTGCCAGAGCGAGCCGGGCGCTTGCATCCGTCGACAGGGTGAAGCGCTTGGCCGCATTGGCCTGGGTCAGGAACTGCCCGTTCTGGTGGGCGGCGATCAGATCTGCGCCGGAGAAGAGGTAGCCCACTGTGCCTGACACGGGCTGGTTCGACACGACAAGGATGTCAGCCTTGCTGTCCCCGTCCCAGTTCAGGGCATGGAGGCTCGCTTCTGCATTACCGAAAGCAGGGGAATTGATGGTTACGGTGTAGAGGTTCTTTGCGGGCAGAGTCCCGAGGCTGTCGTTATCAAGCAGCCGGGGCCACCTGAGCCCGTCTCTGCCGTTGATGACCGTTATGGTCGTAGTCCCGCCCTCGCTCTTGGCAAACATGAGGTCGCTGAAACCGTCCCCGTTTATGTCACCCATGCGCGCCCCAGGCCGCCCAAGATCTGCCAGGTCGATGCTGAAGGATGCCGCCTCGGCCACGTTCTCGATACCGGAAAGGTCCACCGGCCCGAGCAGGATGTAAGCATGTTCCGCACCCACCAGCATCAAATCGTCCGCACCGTCTCCGTTGATGTCGCCGATGGGCTGGCTGAGGCTCAACAACTCATTGCTCGCACTCCCCTCGAAACCGAAGGCATCCCCTGCCTGGGGGTTCGAATCCAGGAGGCTGATGCCGGACTGTTCTGCGTCGCTTCCTTCACTGGTCACGAGGGGTGTCGCCATTTCGAACCGGAAGGGCTGAGCCGCCTTGGCCGGGCCTGTGGAGTCTGCCGGGTCTTCGCCCGGGGTGACCGTCTCCAGAGGGTGCCCGAGATAAACGAGGGACCGCCCGCTCTGAGGCTCCGCAACCAGGAGATCTTCGCCCTGCTCGACCAGCTCGAGCTCACCGGCTACAAGGGAGCCTGCCGGGGCCACCTGAAGGGCTGCCACCGCGTCCACATTGAGGCCTCCGCTTCCCGGTTCCCCTGCAGCCTCGCTCCCCTGGATGCGGATGTACCGCACCGCTTCGAGGCCGCTTCCGTCCAGGCTGTATGCCCGGACCGTCTCGGGTGCTGTCTCGAGGAAGGTGACTTCCAGGGTGGCCGTTCCGTTCAGGGCATAAAGCTCCAGCCTGCCGTCTGACGTCGCTCTTGCGGACACAACGTCTCCAAGATTCCCTCCCAGCGTGCCGGGCGCTGATGCAAAAGCCGCGTTCAGGTCATCCACCAGGTCCTGGAGCTGGAGGTTGTCCACCGTGCCGGCTTCCCCTACCCTGGGCAGGAAGACCATATAGGTATCACTACTGACGGAAACAGCAAAAACACCGTCCGTGGTGAGAGCAAAAGAAGTGATGCCGCCGCCGCTCGGTGGGCCCGCGGCAGTCAGAACCTCCGAGCCAGACTGTCCTGTCGCAAACCCAAGCTCCACCGCACCGTTGTCACCTGTCAGGGTCTCCTCGCTCGCCTTGACGCTCACAAAATTCACGCCGTCGGCGCTCACCAGAACGTCGACCAGGCCAAAGGGATCATCGCCGGTGGGCAGGTTGGACCCGGGCGCATACACGAGGAAGTCGGCGCCGTCACGGTCAAGTACCAGGGCATCTCCGAAATCATAGGTGACCGTCCCGGAGCCGAGGCTTGCGGAATTCTCGTCCGGCGCCCCGGTGAAGGCATCTTCGGGAAGACCTGATGTGAGGTCCTGGAGGGCCTCAGGATGGGGCCACGAAACAGGCTCAGGTTTCAGGGTGACGCTGATGTTCCCTTCGGAATCAGGCCGGAAGGTGCCGAGATGGTAAAATGCCGGAACCCCCTGGGAGGCCTGCCCCGCAGCCTCCTGCTGATCAAAGAGAACGGTTTTCAAGCTGTCACCGCTCACCTCGTAGCGTGCCAGGCGGGACAGAGCGAAGTTCAGATCGCCGGCAGCCGGGATGCTCACCCGAAGGTTGTAGCTGCGATCGGGATCCAGTCCCTGGAAAAGCCAGGTGAAAGAGAGTTCCGCCTCCCGGGCCTCGCCGGATTGCACAGCGCCGTCGACCGTCCAGGGACCGGTCGTCGACACAACGGCCTGTCCTGAATCGATCACGACCGTGTCGTCGCTTTCAGCCACAAAGCCCACGCCTGCAAAGACAAACGGATCCAGGGTGCCGTCCGGCGATTTGAACACATCCGGCTCGAACACCAGGTTCGGATACAGGGGGGTCGAGCCGAAACGATCCGCGGCATCGTCACTGCCGAAGAAGACCTGGACGACCTGGTGTTGCACCTGGCTGTCTCCCTCGAGGGCGTCGGAGGCCTCGAACACGACCGCTCCCACATCATCGAAGCCGTCCCGGTTCAGGTCGCCCACTCCTTTCATGGCCGTCATATCGAGATGGGTTGCCGTGGATTTCAGCTCAAGGACGCCTTCTGCCAGAGTCTCGCCGAAGACCAGGTAGGTGCCGTACTGAGCTGCCGAGGCGTCCTCGGCGGTGATCACGAAGTCAGCCTTGCCCCCGTTCACGCGGCCTGCCGGCCGCACCACCATGCCGTCGAGGTCGTGCGCAGCCTCTAGGGTCACACTTGGGACTCTGGACTCCTCCCCGACAAACACATACGCGGCTCCCATGGACGGGGCGCCTATCAGAATATTGGTCCCGGCGGCTGCTACCGAGTACCCGAACTGGCCGGAACCTTCGAAGGTTTGCAGGGTTTCGAAGCTTTCCCCGTCAATGAGGTAGGCGATCCCGCCCTCTGATTCACCGGCATAGGGCGCTCCCACCAGAAAGTCTGAGCCAACCGCTGTCAAGGAGGTGCCGAATCCTCCATTAGGAGCAGGACCAAACGTTCGGAGGAGCTCGCAGGTCACTTCATCAATTTCGAAAGCAAAAACGTGTACCGCTCCTGCGTCAGCGTGCACCGCATCATCCCATTGCGCTCCCACTGCAATCTTTGTATCCGCTGCGGCCAGGGAATAGCCGAAATGGTCATAGGCACCCGGATCAGGGTTGGCTATGGTGCAAAGGAGATCGCCCTCCTGGTCAAAGAGGTAAGCTTGACCTGCGTTCGTTCGACCTTCGGCATCAAAATACGGCGCCCCGACCAAAATATTGGACCCCGCCGCGGCCACCGAATAGCCGAAGCTATCCCTACTTTGCAAACCTTCAAAGGTCTGCCGGAGCGTGGCTTCGTTGGCACCCAAATCAAAGAGATAGGCCTTCCCGATGCCGGTCGAAATCTCGCCCCAGGCAGGGGCACCCACGACTATGCCCGTTTCGGCCGACGCAACAGAATAGCCGAAAAAATCACCGGCATGTGGAGCGGGACCGACTACGGTGTAAAGAAGGTCGCCCGTTTCCCCGTCAAACACGTAGACTGCGCCTGCATCCGTGCCACCCGTGTCATCGTAAGGCGCTCCCACCACGATGTCTGTCCCCACTACTGCAACGGACCAGCCGAAATAATCCGATGAATTCGGAGAAGGGTTTGTAATCGTGCGGATCAGGTCGCCCGTTTCCCCGTCAAACACGTAGACCGCTCCAGCATCCGTGCTACCCGTGTCGTCATAGGGAGCCCCTACCAGGATGTCCTCACCCATGCCCGCCACCGAGTAACCGAATTGCGAGCCTGGAGCCGACCCGGTGAGGGTATAGAGAAGGTCATAAGTGTCGTAGAACGTGATCCCCGAAATCCCGGCTGCATTGCCGTAAACGAGATGGACCTTGTCGGCGAACGCGTCTACCACCGCAAAGTCCTCCAGACCGTCGCCGTTCACATCGCCCACACCGGAAACATTGGCCGCGGCGCCGTCCGGTTGATCGTAGACCGTGAAGGTCTCATCAGCGGTGAGGAACGGTGTGTATGTAAGTTTCACGTCGTCAATGGACCATCCCTCGAAACTGTCCGTCACCGGAGCGGTGCTTTCGTAGACAAAGCGCAGCTTGAGGTTGTCCTGGCCCAGAAAATCGGTCAGATCGATCACGGCCTCGGACCAGCTCCCTGCGGTGTCCTGCAGGACCACCTCGTGCACCTTGGTTCCGGATTGGAACAGTTGGAATTTGACGGTGTCCGGCCGGCCGCCTGTGTCCAGGAAGTAGTTGAAGGAGAGCTTGGCATCCAGGGCGTCCCCCAGGTCGAAGGGCTCCGCGCTTACTATGGAGCCGTTGGGAATCTCACCCACGGCGGGTGCGAACCGGAAGCTGTAAAGCGGGCTGTGGCCTTCATCCCCGCCACGGTCCGATGTCAGGGCCCATTCACCTCCGGCACCTCCCTCAATGAGAAAGCCGTCCAGCACCCGTTGAGGGGCCGACTTTCCCAGCCCGCCAAGGGTTCCGTCAAAGCCGCCTTCGGGGACGGCTCCGACAAGGCTGATCCCCCCGACCACCTGACCGTCATTGTTTGAGGAAGACGCATCAACAACCACATTTCCAGTCATGTTCCCGGGCAGCCAGTAGCCCACTAGCGCGGATTCAGACTGGAGGTCGCCAGGGTCCGCATTCAGGTTCGCTTGGATCTCTGCGGCATCGAGTGCCCTGTTCCAGATTCGCACCTCGTCGATGATCCCGGCAAACCGGGTATAGTTGGAGCTGGACTCCAGGGTCCAACCGATCGTAAGGGGTTGATTGCTGCTGGAGACAGCCGGATTTCCTAGGACAACATACGAACTCCCGTACGGCGCGACCACTTCACTGCCGTTCAGGTAAATCCTCATCGCGCCGTTGGTCCGATCGACGACACCGGTGAAGTGATAAGTTTGGCCCGGCAAAATGGATCCGCTCGGCGTGTTGATCCAGCTTTGGGTAGCCCCATCGGCCCTGGTGAAGTGAAGAGAACCGGCCCTGTTGAGCCACAGGGTGTAGGTTCGGCCGCCGGCCCCGGAACCGGTCCCTTTCCAAACAAGGGGCATCCAGTCTTTGCCACTTGCAAAAGCGCCTGCCTTGAGTTCGAACTTCACCTCCACCGTGACGTTGTCAAGGATGTTGAGGGTGTTGTTGTTCTCATCCTGATTCACCCGGATGTAGTCGTCCACGCCGTCGAAGCTCAGCGCCGGAGATGTCTCTGCTCTTCCGCTGCTGTTGATGACCTTGCTTCCACCCTCATCGTTGAAGGTGTAGTAAGCCAGCAGGCCAGCTTGTTGGCCGGTCAGGCCCTGATCGCGGTTCAAAGCAATCTCCTCGGCGGTGCGGACCACGTTCCAGATGCGCAGCTCGTCGAGCCGTCCCCGAAGGGCCTGGCTGGAATCGAAACCGCCGCCCACGCTGTCCTGGTCCTGGCCGAGGAGGAGGCCGTTCGGATCGATGCGCAGCGTGGACAGGGCCTTCGCCTGGGTGCCCATGAGGGCGCCGTCCAGGTACAGGCTGATGCTGCCCGAGCCCTGGTCCCTGACCACGGCAAAGTGGTGCCACGTTCCGTCGGCGATGTCAGGGAGGCTGAAGGCTTTCCAAACACCCTCGTCTATCACGTCTAGCTTCGAGCTGTTTTCAAAGTAAAGGGTGAACTCGTTGTCCGTACCGAGCTGGGCACCCGACAACACGGTCTGGGCGCCCTTGTACTCGGTCTTCAGCATGAACTCCACGGTCAGGTTGGTCCGGCCGTAGAGCACCTGGTACGGCAATGTCACGATGCTGTTGTTAAACAGCAGGTCCCCGTCGGACGTGGGCTCGGGGCTGTTCACGAAATCGAAGTCCGAACTCATCAGGGTGGTTTCCTGAGTGGTCCAGTCCTCGCGGCCATAATAGACCTGCACCAGGGGATCCTCCCCGCCTGTGGAGACCAGGAGGTCGTCAAAGGGATCTCCGTTCAGGTTGCCGGCACTGTCAACGAAGAGCGGCACGCCCGGATTGAAATCCCCGAGGACCACGTCGGCATCCGCAAGGAGATCCACGGTCGCCGGCCAGTCCTCGCGGCCGAAGAGGATGTAGACCCCCTCATGGAGATAGTCGCCGGTAGATGAACTTCTCGGTTGTAAGGATACGGCCACGGCAATGTCGGCCAGGCCGTCGCCGTTGAGGTCCCCTGGAGAGGAGATGATCGCCAGCGATTTGAACATCGAAGCCTCTGTGACCGGCGCCGGCAGGTAGAGCTTGACGGTCTGACCGCCTGAGCCGAGGCGGATCGTTGCCACCGTGGAAGCGATCACCGAGGCAGGGTGCACGCCTAAAAATGCCGCCCTAATGAGGTCGATCTGGCTGCCGAGGGAATCCCGAACCGAGGAGATGAAATCAGCGTACCCGTCGCCGTTGATGTCACCGAGGGGTATCGCCACGGACTGATCCACGCTTGACGACGACTGGATCACGAGGTCGGCCATGTCCGCCGGGATATCGATGACGTCTCCGAGGGCTGACGTGAAGTTCAAACGGTAGTACCCGTCCTCAGTGGGATCGTCGTTGATCACCTTGAGGAGATAGTAATCCGGCACGCCGGCGAAAGATTCCTCGGGCTGGAGACCCTGGCCGCTGTCCTGGGCGGCAAAGAGTTTGAAGGAAAGAAGGTCGCCCGATGGTTCCAGCTTCTCGTTGACCTCATGGAGGGCCTCTGCACGAATCATGCTCTCGAAAAGGGCTGCAACCTCAGCCCCTCCGAAGCTTTTGAGGGCCTGGGGTGTCTTGATCACGTACCAGTCGGCCGCATCGCCGAGGTGGAAGCTCAGGACCAGGTCGTCGAAGGTGGAACTCGTCTCGCCAGGGACGATGGCCGGGAGCTCAGCCGCAAAAGAGTACGTGTCGTTGGCCGCGGTCGTGTCCCCGCACCTCACGAGCTCCAGGTCGTCCGGAACGATCCCCGTGTTGCCGAAGAGGAGATCGTTTCCACCGCCGCCGATGATCACGTCATCCCCGCTTCCGCCTACGATGATGTCGGCGTCAGGGCCGCCGTCGATGACGTCGTCGAGGGGCCCGCCGAAGAGCCGGTCCACGCCCGGTCCGCCGTAGATCTCGAGGGCCGAAATCAGGCCGCGCTGCTCGTAATCGCCGAGATCGATGCCCCATTCACTGTCAATGTTCGGGAACTTGAACTCGGGATCCGCCCGAACCACGTCGTCGCCGGAGCGGGTGTTGATGACCGTGCCCTCGATGTCGTGGACCTGGTAGTAAAGGTAGTGCTGGGTGAACACCGGAATCGCCCCCGAACCCCTCTGTTCGGCCAGGAATCCCAGCTCGTCGGTCACGGGAGATCCGTCCCCGAGGTCGATCAGGGTCTCGGCTGCAGGCCGGATCTCGATGGAGGCCTCCGCGCCCGTGGCCATCCTCACCAGGCGGATTCTCAGGTCTTCCTGGTCGACCCGCACCAGGTCTTCGCTAACCCCGGCCTGCGCAAGGGCTCTCCGAAGATCGCTGAGCAAGTCCTGAAGATTCTGGTTGTCCGCGGTTTCAGCGGCCGTCAAGGTGACGTCGAATCTCTCGTCATCGTCCAGATCGAGCCGGAACCGGGCATCCAGCGTGAGCTGGCCGTTGAGAGGGGCGTCCCGGGTGGCGATGACCAGGGCCGGAACGTCCTGGGTCTGCATCATGAAGGCCTGATTTGCCGTGTCCCAAACCAGGCTCGTGAACTCGTAGCGGTGGAGGAAGCGGTTGTAGCGCAGGGACACGAAATCGGGGACCGGCTGCCCCAGGTCGTCCAGATCGCCCCCGAGGAAAAGCACATGGTCTTCTCCTTCGCCGCCGAACATCTCGTCATTGTAGGTGGGAATGAAGGTCTGCTCCGTGCCGGTGAGGAAGGGCAGGGCGTCCGGAATGATCTGGAAGATGTCGTCGCCTTCCTGGCCGAAGAGCAGGTCGCTCGCCAGGCGGTCGAGACCGCCGGAAAGGACGTCGTTGCCCTCACCGCCGAAGATCCAGTCCTCGCCAGGGCCGCCCATGAGGATGTCCTGGCCGCTCCCCCCGAGGATGACGTCCCGCCGCACGGGATCCGAGGAAGCCCCGAGATCGAGCTCGGCCGGCTGCTGGCCGTCAGCCAGGTCGAAGAGGAGGTCATAGACCGTGGGGATCCGGTTGCTCCTCACCTCGAGCAGGTACTCGCCGGCCCCGAGACCTTCCAGGGAAAGGCTTCGATCCGTGCCGGATCTGAGGGGGTTCCCGTTCGAGTCGAGGAGATTTACCTGGATGCCGTCCGTATCCGAGATGCTTTCCACGGACAAAACTGCATCCGGGTCACCTGCCGCTGCGAGCCGGAAGCGGTAGTAGTCCACGTCATCCGGGCTGTCCAGCGTGAGACCTTTATACGTCACGCTGCTGCCCAGTTCCTCCCCTGTGGCGGATTGATCCGCCCCGAATCCGAGCTGGGCCGCACCGGCGGAAGCGGGCGTGAGCGATAGAGAGGCTTGCGCGCCCACCTGGGTCGTCATGAGAACCACCACGTCTCCCTTGAGGCCGGCCACCACGTCGTCATCGATACCGGCATCCTGAAGGGCCTGCAAGAGATCGGCCACCAGGTCTTCCGGCACCTTGTTGTCCATGGTGGCGCTCGCAGCCAGGGTCACCGTTACCGGGGTGCCGCTGCCCACGCGAAGATCAAAAACCGCGTTCGAAGTCAGCCGGCCGTCCGAAGGCGCGGGTTGAGTCCCTATAAGCGTTGCACGGGCGCCGAGCACGAAGGCGCTCGCCGGCGTGTCGTTCCTTGCTCCGTATTCGGTGCGGTCAATGAGGATGGGGTTGCCGGCCTGGATCTCGACCCGGTCGTCACCAGCCCCGGCATCGATCCAGACCGTCTTCTGCACCGTGGGCCCGATCCTGACGTAATCGTCTCCGTCCAGGGCGTCGATGATGATGGCCATGAAGTCGCCCTCGGGCGGCAGGAGATTCCCCACGAGCTGCTGCTCGTGCAGGCTCAGTTCGGCCAGGGCGTCCTGACGATCCTGCAGGTTGTCGGTCAGGAGCGGCTCCAGGTCGAGGAGCACGTCGGAGGGATCCCAGACCGGGTTGCCGTCATCGTCAATGGCCGAGAAGTCGAGCCGGATCTTGGCATCAAAGGTGACGTAATCGCCGACCATGGTCTTGCGGCTCACCAGGTGGCGGCCCTGCAAAGTCCCGGGCTCGGTGACATAGTCGACAAAGATCTCGTCGTCCGCATTGCTCGCGCCGATATACCAGACCTTGTTGGTGGACCGGGCATAGGCCTTCCACTCTTCCCCGGCCAGGTTGTCGTCCAGGCTCTCGAAGGCCGACCCGTCGGCCCGGAAGAGCTGGTCCTCTCCGCCGTTTCCGTAAAGGAAGTCGAGGCCCGTCCCGCCATAGAGCCTATCTTCATGGCTGCTCCCGAGCATCCGGTTGAGGCCCGTGTCCTCCAGTTGCAGCGATCCGTCCTCATCGTCGTCAAGGAGGTTGCCCTGGGTATCCACAAAGATGCCGAACTGAACGACCCCGTCCCCGTCGCTGTCCTGCAAGGGGTCACGGGACCAGGCGTAGAGCTCGTTCGTGCCCTGGCCGCCGATGAGGTCGTCGTTGCCCTGGCCCGCATAGAGCACGTCGTGGTCGCCGGCAAAGCCGGTCCCGCCGTCGCCCCACAGGCGGTCGTCCCCGCCGAATCCGTAGAGCACGTCGCTCCCGCTCCCGCCGTCCAGGCGATCCCGGCCCTCGGTGCCGAGGAGCGTGTCGTTGCCAGGGCCCCCGTCGATCACGCCCACAAAATCGTTGCTCCGCGTCGTGAGGGAGCTGATGTCCAGAGCCTCCTCACCCCGCACGAACTCGATGGTGTCGTTGCCCATGAGCCCGCTGACACGGAACTGCTCCACCCTGGGCTTGCCCTGGCCGTCCAGCCAGACCGCCTCGAGGCGGGCCGCATTGTACTCCACCATGAGCTGGCCGCCCTGGGCCACAGGACCCGTGGGGTTCCCGTCCTGATCCAGGATGGGCTCGCCTGCCACGGACCGGCGAAGCCGGATGAGATCATCGTGAGAGGTGCCTTCCACGAGGAGGATGTCCGTGGCGTTGTCGTCCACCACGTCGCCCTCGAACTCGTTCCCGTAGTGGCCGTAAATGTCGTCGCCCAGCTCGTCAAAGGGCCGCACGCCGGTCACCGGGTCGGTCTGGTCCGGAGGAGGACCCACGTCGAGGACAATGATGTCGATCCCGGCACCGCCGTAAAGGGTGTCGTTTCCGTTCTGGCCTTCGATCCAGTCCGTGTCGGCGCCGCCGTAAATCACGTCGCGGCCGCCGCCGCCCAGAAGCTGATCTTCGCCGCTCCCGCCCCGGATCTCGTCGTCGGCGCCTTCGATGTCCGCAAGGAAGTTGTCCAGGTAGCGTTTGCCGCGAAGCGCGTCGCCGCTGATGAAGTCGTTGCCCGTGTCGCCCACGAGCAGTTCCTTGCGGATGTTGCCGAAGAGGAAGTCGCCCCCGGTCCCGCCGAAGAGCTGGTCACCTTGAAGCAAGCTCTCCACGGTCACATCATTGGTGGGCGCATAGGCGTACAGGTTGTCCCGGCCGGCCCCGCCGTACAGTCGCTGGCCTGCCTGGTTGCCCAGATCGTCGCCCGCGTCGCCGAAGAGGTTGTCGTCTCCGCTGTCTCCGTAAAGCTGGTCGATGCCCGCGTCCCCGTGCAGGGCGTCGCGGCCCGAGCCGCCCCGGACCACGTCGTCCCCCAGGCCGCCGTAGAATTCGTCGTCACTGGCGCCGCCGTCCATGTAGTCGTCGCCGGAACCGCCGGAAAGAATGTCCTGCTCGTCCCCGCCGAAGAGGAAGTCCGTCTCGTCCCCGCCCCGCAGCACGTCGCGGCCGTCGCCGAGCCTTCCTTCAGCGTTCTGGCCGCCCAGGACAACCGGCGTGATCATGGGCGGCGTGTACCAGGTCGGGAAGGCCGCCTCGGTCTCGTAGAAGCTGACAGGGGCCTCGAAGTTCTCGGAGACGCTCAGGTCAAAGTCGGCCGGGGTCGCATCCCCGGATGCAAACCCGCCCCACAAAACGTCGGTGCCGCCTTCACCAAACAGGTCGTCGTTGCCGTAGCCGCCCACCACCCAGTCATTTCCCGCGCCTGCATACACCGTGTCATCGGCCGAGCCTGCGTGGATGAAGTCGTTGCCGCTCAGGCCGTAGATGGTGTCCTGGCCGCCGATCCCGGTGGGATCCGAAGAATTGTCCCCGTAAATGATGTCGTCCCACGTGTCCCCGTAGATCCTGTCGGAACCAAGCCCGCCTTCGATGGTGTGGATCGCCTGCTGCTCTCCGCCGTCCGGGCCGTCCGCCCCGTAGAGGATGTCGTCGCCGGCATCGCCGAAGAGGCTGTCGCTCCCTTCACCGCCCCGGATGACGTCGTTGTCGTCCCCGCCGTGGATCTCGTCGACCCCGGCCTCACCCCAGATTTCGTCGTTCCCGGAGCCGCCCCAGATCTCGTCGTTCTCGGAGCCGCCGTAAATACGGTCCCCGCCGGCATCCCCATAGATCACATCGCGGCCTTCGTTCCCGTAAATCGTGTCGTTCCCTGCGCCGCCGTGAAGTTCGTCATTGCCCAGGCCGCCCTGGATCAGGTCGTCGCCGCCGTCACCATAGATCCGGTCGCTGCCCCGCTCGCCCTGGAGTTCGTCCGTGTCGTCACCGCCCTCGAGCAGGTCGTCTCCTTCACCACCGAAGAGATGATCCCGGCCCGCCTCGCCGTAAAGATAGTCGTCCCCGGCTTCGCCCTCGAGCCTGTCCGCGCCGGTTCCTCCGAACAGGAGGTCGTTGCCCGCGCCGCCCTTCAGCGTGTCATCTCCCGCCTCACCGTAGAGAAAATCAATGTTGCTTCCTCCAACCAGGAGATCGTTCCCCGGACCGCCATGGAGCTCGGCCGGTCCGCTTCCGGCAAAGAGCTGGTCATTGCCCTCGTCCCCATACAGGAAGACCGGCATGGTGAGTCCCTCGGAAACCGTGATGATGTCGTCCCCGCCGAGGCCGTGAGCTTCGATTCGGCCCACGTCCTCGTATTCCTGACTGAACCCGTAAGCCTCCACGATCACGCTGTTCGGGGTGAAGCCCTGCTTGAGGGTGAAGTTGTCCGAACCCTCGGTCGTATTCAGGTGCAGGGTGGGGCTGCCCTTGTAAGCAAGCTCGAACGTGTCTTCAGGCCTTGGAAACTCAAAGTCCACGATCGTGATGCTGGCGAGCTCGAAGGTCTTGCTGATGCTGAAAATGCCGAGGTCAATGGAGAAGTACGCCTCCAGTCCGGCGGAGATGTCTCCGCCTATGTCAAAGATGAAAAGCGGCCCGAGCAGAAGGTTCTCGTACAGCTCGTTGGGTCTGACCCGGCCGTCCTGGTTGGGATCGTTGAGGTTGAAGTTGACGGTTACGAAGATCCCGCCCCGCACGCCTGCTTCTGCGATTACGAGGTCGATCTTGCCCCCTGCCGTGAGCTGGCCCTGCACGGTGAACTCCGGCACATCGGCGCCGGTCCCGTCCGGGTTGATCCGGTCGCTGATGAAAAACCCGCCGAAGATGTCCTCGAAATCGCCGCTGTCCAGGAACTGGCGGATGCCGCTCGTGTCAAAGCCGAAGGCAAAGTCGGCTGTCGCCTTGATGCGGCCGCCGATCTCGGCGGAAACGATGGGGAAGGGCGGGATCGGGAAGCTCTGCTCGTAGCTGAAGTCAAGGACAAAGGGCGGTGCATCGAAAAGGAAGAGGTCGATGTCCTGGCCCATGAGCAGGTTGAAGATGCTGAGAGGGTTGGACAGGATCGGAAACTCGAGCTTGCCCTTGCCCTGGAACCCGGCGCTCTTCGAGAACTTGCTCGATCCTGAGCCGGATTTGTCGTCGAGCTGGCTTTCAAGCTCTTCCTGCGTCACCGCATCATATTGCTCGATGAGCTTGTTGACCTCCTGTTCTTTATCGCTCAGATCGTCTGTTTTTTCCTCAGAGGCCAGGGCGACGTCCACGTCGAAGCTGCCGATGCCGATCCAGGTCTCGGGCCCCAGGTTATCGGGCAGGGTGTTCACAAAGTCGTTGATCATCTTGACGGCATCGAGAAAGGCCGCTATGTCGGCCTTTCCGAAAATGCGGGCAATGTCCGCAAGGCTGATGTCGCCGGCAAGGTCGGAAATCACCGGGATCGGGTCGGTCAGGGCCTTGACGATCGGCTGGATGGGATCCAGGACGCCCTTGACCGTGCCGAGCACGTCCCCTGCAAAGCCGCTGAAGAAATCCCCCAGGTTCAGCTCGATGTTGTTGAAGGAGATCTGGCTATTGCTCTCTGCCCCTTCTTCCCCTTTCGTGAGACTCCAGTCCAGGGCGAAATCCGTGCGGATCCGCGGGAGCATGGAGCTGCCCAGCAGGCTCGTCACGATGTCGAGGTCCACGTCGGCGACGACCTCGTAGGAATAGTCGAGGATCTGATCAAAGCTTACGCCGCCGAAAATCTCGCCGAGGGTGAGGGCGTCGTCGTTGTCATTGGGGTCCTTGAGGTCGACGGTGAACTCGCCCACGAGCCGGGTCGGCTGTTCCTCAGGTGCCCGATCCCGGTCTTCGTACACGTCGACCTGCAGGAAGGCGAGGGATCCCGTGGCCGCAAAATCCGGCAGCAGGACCTTAAGATAGACTTTGAGTTCATCCAGGGCCGAGGTGTCGAGAAAGACCCCTTTGTCCTTGCTGACGCCAAAACCGATGTCAAACTCAAAGCCGAGCAGCATCTTCAGGTCCGCGTCCACATCGAGGCCGAGGCCGGGGAAGCCGATGTCGAAGTCAATAGGAAGGTCCAGCTCCAGGAGATCCTGGCCCAAAGAAAAGTTGAACTTCACCTCGTCGGGTAACCCTTCTTCGGGGGTTCGCGTCACCACCACGTCGTCCCGGCTGATGCCGCCGTCATTCGTGCTGTCTTTCAGCCAGTCAAGCCCCTTTGGCCCGACCGCGTCGTAGAGCGCCTGCTGGACAAAGGATATGCCCTGTGTCCCCACGGTTTCGAGAGTGTCCGTGACCGTATCTTTCAGGTCCACCAGAAAGTCGGCTGCATCGCCCAGGGCGTCGCCGATGAGCGGCACGGTGAACCCGAAGACCTCTCCTCGCATAGCGTCGATGAGGAGGTCGAATACCCCTTCCCAGCCGCCGAGCATGGCCAGGAGGTTGGAGCCCAAATCGAGCTCACTGAGGGCCTTCTCGAAGTCCGGCACTTCGTTCACAACAAACTCGATGCCTGCAAAGTCGGTCGGGTCATCCGGAAAAACCAGGGCGAAATCCAGGGTGCCGATGGACGTTCCGTCCACCAGCTCGACGGGCAGGACTGCAAAGGCCTGGGCGCCGAAGTCGAACTCGATGATGTCTGTGAGCCCACCCCCGGTTTCGAAGATTTCCTCAAAGGAGATGCGCTTGTCCCCGTCCGCGTCATCGAAGCTCACCACCAGACCGGCTGGGATATCGCGTTTGATGGGACTGTCCGGGTTGCCGGGTTCCACAGGGTCGGTGTCGTTCCCGTACTTGTTGATGCCTGCTGTGCCGTTCTTCACGTAGATGCCTAAAGGGCCGAGAACCGCGTCGAAGTTGATGTCCGTGCCGAGGGCCTTGGCGGTCAGTTCCACGCTCGTGCCCTTGCCGTCCGGGTCGCCTTCGTCGTAGTCATAGAGGAAAACCGTGGGGTCCGTGGTCAGTTCGATGCCCAGGGAAAGGTTCAGCGCCGCCGTGGCCTCAAAGGAGAGGGTCGCCTCCGCATCCAGGTCGATGAGATCTGTGAAGGCCTTGAGAAAATCCAGGTCAATGTCAAAGGCCTGCTCCACGGCGTCCTGCAGGACCTCCATGAGATCCAGCTTGACGGCCAGTTCCTCTTCCGCCTTGGCCTCGAAGACCAGGTCGATCCGGAGGGCCAGGTTCTCCCCTGACCTGTCGAGGCTGAGGTCCACCATGTCGTCGCCGATGCCCAGGAGGTCCTCGATTTCCGCCTCCACCAGATCCAGAGTGCCGGCAAAGTTCTCTTCGAAGTTATCGACAAAATCAAGGAACTCAGAACCGAAATCCAGGAGGTCTCTCAATTGGACTTCCAGAATGGGGATCTCGGTGTCGAGAAAATCCAGGCCCTCGATCTCTGTGATGAAGTCCAGGGCCTTGCGCAGGCCGGTGAGGATGTCACTGAAAGAAAAATCGTCGAAGCTGGGAAGGTCGCCGAGGTCATCGAGGCCCTCCACATCGATGAAGTCGGACACGGTGAAATCCGGCATCTGGAGATCGAGGAGGTCGAACTCCGAGATGGTCACATCCAGCCTCGGGTTGAGGCCCAGATCGATGCCTGCGATGTCCACGTTCACCACAAAGTCCTTGAACTCGCCGGAGACCGTGACCTCGGGCATCATCACATACCCCTGCTGCCCGTCCGTGAATCCCAGCTTTTCCGCATCTCCCGTGACACGCAGGGTGCGGGCCACGCCGTCCACCAGGGTGAAGCTCAGGCGGTCGTCCCAGGTCCCGGCCCTGAGCAAGTCGCGGTATCCCCCATCCTGCAGGGCATCGTTCAGGGAGATGACCAGGTCGTCAATTGTGGCCGTGGGGTCGCTCGCATCGAAGTTCAAGGTGATGGTCCGGCCCGTTTCGCCCTGCGCCCCTCCTCCGAGCTCGATCTGGAGCTCGCCCGTGTTGCCCGCCTCGAAGACGACCGGCTCTTCTGCGATGACAAAGAGGGCCACGTCTAAGAGCGCGTTATAGGCCTCCCGAAGGGTGATCCGGCCGTCATCCGCCCGGCCTGCGGGATCCCCGAAATCAAGACTCGCCTTCACGGTGCCTGAAGCCGTGGCATTCTCGATCGAGGCGCCGATGAATCCCAGCCTGGCTGAGGCATCCACGTCGGACGCGGTCAGGGTCACATCCCCTGTCAGGCTGGCGTCCTGCAAAAAGATGAGGTCCGAGAAATTCTCGCCGTGAAGAGCGCCTCCCAGAATCCGGCCGTCGTTGTCCTGGTCTTTTCCAACGATCCGAAGCGCATGGCCGGCCACCGATCCGTTGATCGCCGCTGCGCTGAACTGGAAGCCCTTGTCTTCCACGGAATCGTTCTGGATCAGGTCGATGCCGTTCTTGTCCTCATTGATCCGGGCGTCGAACACGTCGCCCAGACCCTCATCCGCGGCCGCTTGCCTGAGCATCGTCAGCACGTCGCCCACGTCGGTGGCGCCGTCCAGGGTCACCTCGAAGGTTTTCCCGTCGCGGAGCTGGATGCGCACGTCGGCCACGCCCTCGTCGATGATCACGCCGGCACCCGCGTTCAGATCCTCGAGCAGGGTGCCCTCCGTGAGTTCGAAGTCCGATCCCGGCCACTTGAGGAGCACCCCGATCTTCATGTCCCCTTTCAGGTGAGGGGTGAGGGTGATGGTGCTGCTGGTCTCGAGGCCGGCCAGTTCGCCCAGGTCGAATCCGAAGGCCATGTCCGTGGTGAGGCCTTCGATGGTCTCGTCAAATCCCAGCGCAAAGGTGATGGCCTTGCTTTCCGAGTCATAGGCAAGGTTCGAGAGAACACCGCTCAGCACGTTCGCCAGGCTGTCGAGGGTTGAAAAGGTGGGGCTTCCTTCCTGCTCCTGAGGATCCTCTTCGCCTTCGTTTGACACCGTGATCGCATCCGTGACCTTGTTCCCGAAGAGCCCGCCGAAGTCGAGGACGTCGCTCAGCTTGGTGCCGTCCGTGAAAGGGATCTCGATGTCGAATCCCGATCCACTGGTGAGCTCGCCAAGCCATTCTCCCAGCTTACCGAGCAGTCCCTGAAGGGAGCCTGCGCTCAGGTTCCCGAAGCCTTCCATGTCGTCGAAGTTCTGAGTCTGCGGTCCCGCATCCGGCAGCATGCCGTCGAAAAGGTCCGGGTCACTCAGGAGGACGGTGGGCTCAGACCCCGGGATGATATCGAGCCCTGCAAGAGTTGCAGAAAGAGCGATCCCGATCTCCATGGACCCGTTCGCCGTGGTGTTGACAAGATCCTGATAAGGCGTGCCCAGCACTTCGCTCAACGACGTTCGGCCGTCACCATCCGGGTCCGCAAGGTTCACATCGAGGGTTGCACTGAGGTTCGGTTCCCTCAGTGAGGCGGTCACGTCGAGAATGCCGAGCCGTGCACTGAGACTTCCCTGGCCTTCGAGGCGGGCTTCCACGGTTTTGGCGCCCCCCTGGCGTTCGTTCATCCTGAGGAAAAAGGCGTCGCCCAAAGCCGGGAGCAGAGCCAGGTCCACCCCCAGGGTCAGGTTCAGCCCGAACCCGACCACGAGGTCCATGGCGAATTCGCCGTCAAGAGAAAGCCCGAGTCCCGCCACCTGGGTCTGAAATTCCTCATCGCCGAGTGTGAGGCTCAAGGTCTCTCGCTTCTCGGCGTCAAAAGCCAGATCAAAGGTGAGCACGTTGTCCTGAAAGGCGTGGGTCACGGTAAAAAACGAGGCCCCGTGAGATGAAAGGGCCTGCTCGATCGAGGCGGCAAGATCCTCTGCGCCGCTCCGTCCAGCACCATCGAGAAGCACGCCAAGGGGCTCGGCCAAAATGTCGGAGAGGAATCCTCCCAGGTCCACGATCTGGCCCAGTGAAACATCGCCCGGTTCACCGCTTCCCGCAGACCTGCCGAGAAGAGGAATCACACTTCCCAGTTCGCTCACCTCATCCAATCGGTCGCCGAGGGAGGCGAGGGCGTCGAACCCTTCCTGCAAGGCTCGCTCGGCATCTTCGTTGAACTGGTCGATGGCATCGAAATCGGCGTTGAATTCGACTGCCGGAGCCGAGCTGTCAAAAAGGTCGTTGTCGGTGATCGTGATCGTGGGATGTCCGCCTGCCGAAAAGGGAAGGAAATCGGCCTTGACCGGGAGGACCACTTTGGCCTCACCCGTGGCCGTCACATCCACCAGGTCGGAGAGGTCCGAGTCATTGAACTCGTCGAAGGAGATGTTGCCTTTCGGGTCTCCGTCAGGGTTCTTGAAGTCAACCGCCATGCCAACATCCAGGGAAACCCTTCCGTCTTCCACGGAGGCGTCGACAAAACCGAACCCTATGGGAAAATCAAGGCCGGCAGCGTCGACCTTGGCGCCCAGAGTCAGGGTGTTGGGCCGGAGAAAGAAGTCGTTCTCATCCGGGGAGCCGTCGGACAGGTCCAGGCCGAAGGCGAAATCAAAGGTGAGACGGGTTTCCAGCGCGACACTGGCCGGGGATTCAAGGGTGACCCCTTGAGCTTCCGCATCCGTGCCGAGGTCGATGGGCGTGCCGGTCGTTCGGGTCGCTTCAAAGACAAGGTCAAACCTGAGTTCATCGCCGTAGAGATCCCCTTCCACAGTGGCATCGTCGACCGAAACGGACAGCCCGCCGGCGCTGGTGTCGAGCCCTTTGAGCACGGCAACGAGACCATCTGTGGTGGCGTCGTCCTGGTGGTCAGCAAAGTAGGTCTCCACGGAACTCTCGAGCTGGTCCCGCAGGATGCTGCCCACGTCGAGCACGCCGCCGATGGACTGGTCCACGACGGGAATGGTCTGAGCCAGCTCATTGAAAGCATCCAGATCGTCACCCCAGTCGGCGAGGCCCTTCAGGCCGTCGACAATGGCCTGGCCCTTTACCGGGTCGATGTCCGCGGAAAGCAGAACGCGCGGCTCCAGGGGCTCGAGGAGCGCCTTGCGCCGTTTCCTGACGGCAGGCACCTCCTTCGCTTTTCTAAGTCTCCTGATCTGTCTTGCAAGTCCCATGACCGACCTCCTTGACGCCTCTAAGCGGGCGCCTCAAGAATCCACCCACCATGGGCGGGTTAACCCCAACGACCTGTTCGATGACTCCGATTCCTCTGTTGGAATCGGAGGAAGAAATCCTCGCTGAATTTGATTCGTCATTCCCGCGAAAGCGGGAATCCAGTGTTTTAGCGCTTTTCTGGACTCCCGCCTGCGCGGGAGTGACGACGACTATGAGACCAATGGCTCGATAGCAAGGCCGGCCAAGGTGTCTGACGGCCTCTTCGTCCCCTTTTATTAAAGGGGAGGCCTGTTGAAGCAATAGACATAGAGCAAACCTCAAGTATCAACCCTTTTAGGCTGCTCCGAACACCACCAAAATGTCTTCGACTCACGGTAAGGCTAAAGGTTTGTAGCTCAGGTTCGTGTTGCTTGGGTTGGGTTAAAAGTTGACTCAGCGACAAATGAAAATCATATGGATACGTAGATGATTTACACCGTCATTGCGAGGCGCAAAGCGCCGCGGCAATCTCACAAGGATGTTCCGTCAAGCTAGTAAACCATCAGTGTGGTCACCAATGGGTCAAGTCCGTCTGAGCGAAACCCCATTCCTTTGAGGTTATGTTCCGCTATTCGGGTGGAGTCATGCCTGGATGGGGTTCTCTTCGGTGTAATGGAAGAGCCGAGGATATCCTTGGAAGGGAACAACATGTTTCGCCCATCCTTTCACCAACGTACCGTATCGGTGGGCTTAGGTGTCTGTGGAGTTGAGTGACCCAGACAACGTGAGCTGTCTGCCGGCCGCCGTTTCTAAATACACACGAAAACACTAGATATGTCAATCCAAATCGGACGATCCAGAGGTTTTTCTGGAAGACCGCTGTTAGAGAGCTCGTCCGTGACATCAAAGTAATATTATTAGGCAAGAACCATGCCAGGATTAGCCGGCATTAGGATTAATTAACATTATGATTTCAGACAGTTAAACCTCGAAAAAATTGCCCCCTTCGGGTATGAACCTCCTTTCCTTCAATATGGGCAAAAGATTTCCACTTGTTGGCAAACATTTACAATGGGGTCACATCTTGATTAGTGATTATATGCTTGACCCTCCACTCTTCCTTTTGTTAATTTGCCCACATGTCGAGGCCGTGGCGCATAGAATTCGAGGGGGCTTTCTATCACGTCCTCTTGCGAGGAGTCGAAAAGAGGGATGTCTTTCGCGACGATGTGGATCGCCTCAATTTTCTCTCCATCCTGGGAAGAATGTCGGAGCGTTTTGTTGTCGATGTCTACGCTTATGTCCTGATGCCCAACCACTACCATCTCCTTATCAAGACCAATGATCCTAATCTTTCAAGAAGCATGCAATGGTTAGGAACCACCTATACCGGGCATTTCAATCGAAGGCACAGTCGCAGCGGTCATTTGTTTCAGGGGAGGTTCAAGAGCATCCTTGTTGAAAATGATGTCTACTTGATGCAACTGTCTTGTTACATTCACAGGAATCCGTTGCGGGCCGGTTTGGTGGAACGTTTGGCAGATTACCGATGGAGCAGTTACCTCGCTTACGCTTATGGAAGAGCGCAGCCGGAATGGCTTGACACGGAGTTTCTTCTTTCACAATTCACCCACCCCAATAAGCACAAGGCCTACCGCGAAAAGGTTCAAGCATATGCTGAAGAGGAAAAGCGAATATGGGAAGATGTTCGGCACGGGTTGCTCCTTGGGACTGAGGAGTTCATAGATCGTATCAAGTCCACCTATCTTGAAGGAGAAACACATAAGGAAATCCCACAGCAGCGCATGGTCGCTAGAAATCTAGCCCCGGAGGTTCTCCTCTCCAAAATGGCTGGAATTTTGAATTGTGACGTTGAGGCCTTTCGGCGAGCATCAAGAATCAGTAAGTCACAAGAAGAAGATCGGGATCTCCTTATCTACCTGCTTTGGGAGCAGGGGCAATACAAAAATTACGAAATTGGAGATCTCTTGGGTCTCGGTTATTCAGCGGTGAGTAGGCGTGCGAGCCTCTTTAGGTCGAAATTAGAGAAAGATCAGAGACTCAAAAAGAGGCATGAGCAAATTAAATCACTAATCAAGATGTGACCCCAAATTCTAAGGGGTTAGGCGGCATGCCTAACCCCTTTCTGGTGTTTCAAGACACGCGGGTGCTAGTTTCTCCTTTTCCTCCTGTAAACCATGATGAAGAGGAGGAACAGGAAGAGACGCGCTGGTGCATAGGGGAAAGCATCTCCGGCTACGGTGGCGATGAAGCATCCGCCGCCGCCTCCCGACTCGGCACCTGTCGAGCCGGCCCCTGTCGACGGTGTGCTCGACACGGACAAGCCCGTCGTGAACATGGAGAAGTGATCCACGTAGTAAACCAGGAACAATCCCTCCACATGGTCCACGGGCACCCCCTCCCAGGCCATCGTAGCCGTATTAAAGGTCCAGATCTGCAGCAATGCCGGATCGTTCACCCCGGCATTGAACAGGTCTGCCAGGGTGTAAGGGATACGAACCGTGACCGGTTTTTTGAACGTGGTGCCGTCCGGCCCGAAATCAATGACCCTGCCTATGGCCTTGGTGTATGGCGGCAGCGCCGGAGGATTTTCCACCATGCCGATGGTGATGGTACAGTCTTCCCGCAGCGCGCCGGGAGGGACCTCCACAGAAACGCCGTTGAGAAGGCTCCATCGTCTCCTCACCTCCACGATCTGGGCGCTCTGGTCCGATACGAAGACCTCTTTCGCACATGCCGGAACCACGCACATCTCCGCCGCTTCCGTGTCCACCACGAAAAAGGCCGTGTTCATCCAAGAGCTTCTCAACTCCCCGTCATACACCCTGGCTCGCCAGTAGTAGATCGCTTTGTCCGTCAGTTCCGTCCCCACTTTCCAGGAGGTGATGAGATCCCCCTGGAACAGGCCGGCGGAGGCCACCTTGTGGGTCAGGCTCCTATCCACGTAGAGCTCAAACTCATAGGTGAGGAGCCCATGGTCCGGATCCACGGCATTGTTCACGGAAAGGGTCGGTCTGAGTCCGGTGACGATGCCCCCATTGTACGGGTTGTTGAGCGCGGGCGCTTCGGGGCGCGCGTTTCGGGTGTTCACGGAAAAGGAGACCGCAGGGGACCACTCACCGGCCGCACCATGCTCGTCCACGGCCCGTGCGGTCCAGTAATAGGTGACATGGTCCTCCAGGGTCACCTCCACTTGCCACGCCGTTCCCGCGCCTGCCGCAGAGCCGACCAGGTCGTCCGGCCCCAGGCCGGGGTCGGAGTAGAGCTCATAGTCATAGGTGATCTCATCCAGATCCGGGTCCGTGGCCGGATGCATGCTCAGAGTCGGCTGCGAGACGGTGAGCACGCAACCCTGATCCGGATTCTTGATCGTGGGCGTGCTTGGCGGGTCATTCACGAGGTTGACGAAGAAGGACCCTATGCACCAATCGCCGTAGGCTTCCCCGTCAAAAGCCCTGACCCTCCAGTAATAGAGGGAGTTGTCATCCAGTTCTGAGACGGCCCAGGACGTGGCGCCTCCTGCACCTTGCGGAATTTCAGCGGATTGCTGAAGCGCAGGACCGTCGAAGGTGTTCACCTTGTCCATTTCAAAGAAATAAGTCAGGGTGTCCCGATTCCGGTCTTGGGCGTTGTTCACTTCGATAACCGGCTCAAGGGTCCCCACCTCTCCGCCGTCCTCAGGGCTGACGATGGAGGGCACCGTGGGTGCGTCGTTTTTCAAATCCACCGTGAAGGCGCACAAGTCAGTCCAACCACTTGCAGCCCCTTCACGATCCCTGGCCCGGGCTCTCCACCAGTAGGTTCGCTTGCTGCTGAGCCACGAGCACACGCACCAGGAGGTGGTGCCGTCTTCTTCTTCCAGGACCCCGGTCTTCCAGGTGATGAGCGAGTTCATGGCCTGATCCCCGTACACCTCAAATTCATAGGCGATGGGTTCCTGATCCGGGTCGGTCGCGTTGGTGACTTCCAGGGTCGGCTTCGAGGTCGTCACGCAGGAGCCGTCCGGCGGTGCGCTGATGTTCGGGATCGAAGGCGGTTCGTTCAACGTATTGACAAAGAAACGGGCCGTCTCCATCCACTCGCTGCAGTTGTCTTCATCACAGGCTCTCACCCGCCAGTAATAGGCGGTATGCTCCTCCAACTCCGCCGGGCTCCAGGACGTGGTGTTGGCCATACCCTGGGGCACGGTGCCGAATTGAGGGTTGCCGGAATCAAAGGCGCTCACCCTATCGATTTCAAACTCATAGGTCAGCGTGTCGTCGTCCACGTCCCAGGCGTTGTTCACGGAAAGGACCGGCACACGCGTCTCTACGTTCCATCCGTCCTGAGGCTGGTTTACGGACGGCGCTGTGGGCGCATCGTTCACCGTGTTCACAAAAAAGGTGAATAAACCGCTCCATGGACTCACCAACCCTTCATCATCCCTGGCCCGGAATCGCCACCAGTAATGCCTGTTTTCATCAAGATCCGTGCCCACCTGCCACGAGGTCCCGGCACCTACTGCAGATCCGACCAGGGTCATGCCGTTTGGGTCGGCATACACCTCGTAGTCATAGGTGACCGTGTCCCCATCCACGTCTGCGGCATCATTCACGCTCAGCACAGGCATCAGGGCGACAACTTCGTCCCCCTGGCCCGGACTTTGAATCGTGGGTGTATCGGGCGGATCGTTGGCCTGGTTGACGAAAAATGAGCCGTTCACCCAGTCGCTGAACGACCGGCCGTCAAATGCGATCACGCGCCAATTATACGCCATGTTGTCGGCCAGCGTTGACGGCCGCCACGAGGTCATGCCGCCGACGCCTTGCGAAAGCCGGGGGGACTGCTGGCGTGCGGTGCCGCTAAAGTCTTCCTCCCTGTCGATTTCAAAGTAGTAGGTGACGGGATCCAAGTTCGGGTCTGTTGAATTCTTGATCACGAGAGCCGGCTCAAGGGTCTTCACCTCATTTTGGGGGTTGAGGATCTCGGGTGTCGTGGGCGGGTCATTGGCCAGGTTGACGACGAATGATCCTGTGGTCCAGTCGCTGTATGATAAGCCGTCGCAGGCGATGACGCGCCAGTAGTAGGTGGCGCCGTCGGTCAAAGGCACCGGCGGCCGCCAGGCGGTGATGCCTCCCACCCCCTCCGGGAGCCGGGAAGACCGCTGGAGCGCGGTGCTGTTGAAGGTGTTCACCTTGTCGACATCGAAATTGTACGTGACAGGGTCGTTGTTCGGGTCTGTGGAATTGTATATCACAAGGGCCGGCTCCAGGGTCTGCACCTCCGCGCCCTCCTGGGGGGTGATGATCGCAGGTGCCGACGGTGCCGCATTGGAGGTGGTTATGGTAAAGCTAAACAGCTCGCTCCAGCCACCGGGCTGATTTTCATTGTCCCTTGCCCGGGCTCTCCACCAGTAGGTCCGGTTGTTCTGTAGCGCCACGTCCACCTGCCAGGAGGTGGTGCCGTCCCAGTCTTGCGCCACGCCCTCTTTGGAGGCGATGAGCACGGTCATGGCCTCGTCGGCGTAAAGCTGAAATTCGTAGGTGAGCGGGTCCCCATCGGGGTCACCGGCATTGGTGACCTCGAGCTCGGGCTGAAAGGTCGTCACCAGGGCGCCGTCCGGCGGCGTACTGATGCCCGGCACAGAGGGAACGTCGTTCATCGTGTTGACGAAGAAGCTCGCTGTGCTCATCCAGACGCTGCACACTTCCGCGTCACAAGCCCTGGCCCGCCAGTAATACAGGGTGTTCTCATCCCGTGGCGAGGGGCTCCACGACGTGGTGTTCCCGGCGCCCTGGGACACGTCCACTGTTTCAGGGTTGTCAAACGTGCTCACCGTGTCGATCTCGAATCGATAGGTGAGCACATCCTGATCCTGATCCGCGGCGTTGTTCACCGTGAGGACCGGCTCGAGGGTAGCCACTTCCGCGCCATTCTGGGGGTTCTTCAAGGACGGTGCTGTAGGCGCGTCATTGGCCATGTTGACAAAGAAGATCAGGAAGTTGCTCCAGGCACTCGTGTTCACGGCATCATCCCTCGCCCTGACCCGCCACCGGTAAGCCTTGTTGTCGTCGAGGTCCGTATCCACCTGCCATGACGTGGTGCCGCCCGCACCCTGTTCCACATCGCCGCTCGCGGCTACCGGTGTGCTCATGTCTTCGGCTGCGTACACCTCGAATTCGTAGCTGGGTGGTGTCATATCGTCATCACTGGCGTTCGTCACTGTCAGGGCAGGCCGCTCGGTCCCCACCTTGGACTGGTTGGGCGGTGAGGTGGGCTTCGGCACGCCGGGCAACTGATTCTGCGGTACAGAGGTGTCGTCATTCGGATCGGTGCCGGCCAGGTATTCCCGTAGGTTGCTGAAGTTGTCCCCGTCGGGATCCTCATCCGGCAATAGGTCCTCAGATCCGGTAACAGGATCAGGATGCAAGGTTTCCCAGCAATCCGGCATGCCGTCCTCGTCTGCATCGTCGTCCCCGGAAATCTCCGGACAGGGATCGCAGGGGTCAGGGACCCCGTCACCGTCAGTGTCTACTTCCGTTATATCATTGAATCCTGGACATTGATCCAGTGCGTCGGCGACCGTGTCACAGTCCTCATCCGTGTAAGGTTCGCAAGTGTCCGGTGGGGCGTCCCCGGCCAGTTCATAGGCGCCCAGGTCCACCAGGTAGGTGAAGTCCCCATCTCCATCGGTGATTCTCCCATTGCCCTGGATGTCCAAATCAGGGAGCCAGATCGCGTTCTTCCCCGCGTCAACACAGGGAGAAGCGGCCTGGAGGCTGAAATCACCGATGCCGGTGTTCGTAAAGAGTGGATCTATGGAGACATCATGATCACCCTGGAAAGCCGGGTTATTGTAGCCGCCGTTCTCGTTGTTCCAGAGATTGTTGTAGTCACTGTCCGGCGCCGCACCTTCTGCGCGGATGCCTTCGCCGCCCAGGTTGTTGGTGATGATGTTGTTCATGATGACCGGCGATGTTTGTGTGCTGTTGCAATAGATGCCGCCGCCGTCATTCCCGTCGAGGGTGTTGTTGGCCACAAGGAGCGTCTGCGATGCGCCTTGGGCACGCAGGGAGATACCGCCTCCGTGCTCTGTTGCGGTGTTTCCCGTGATGACATTGTTGAGGAGTGTGACACCCCCCGCGCCTGTGAGAACGTCAATGCCGCCGCCTTCATCGGCTGAGCCGTTCGTGATGCAGAGATTCCGGACATGGATGCTGCCTTGGGTTTGACCCGTGGCGGCATCCAGCGTCAGGACCGGGCCGTTCTTGTTGCCATCAAGCACCGTCAGGGCAGTGCCGGCATAAGCGCACTCATCTCCGAACCCGCCCACAATCTCCAGGTCGAAGTCCTCCCCCCACAAAGCCGTGTAGGAGAAATTTCCCGCGTAGGGGCCGGCTTGGAGCTTGATCCGGTTGTTCCGGCCGTCGATTGCCGCGTCGATCAGCGCTCTCTGGAGCACCACGGGGTGGAAGACGCAGGTCTCGAAAGTATCCCCCACCTGGAACCAGACGGCGGCGGTGGGGTCCGTGCCCTGCTGGTACTCTTCCCGGTCCGTGATCCCGTTCCCATTGATATCCCCTGACCCGTCACGTTCCAGCGTTCCAAAATACAGCATCTCCCAGGAGTCGTCCATGCCGTCATTGTCGCTGTCATTGGAGGAGAGGGTGTCCAGGTCCAGTTGGACGAGGGTCCCCTTGGCGGGAATGTGGGTCGTTCCCGCCAGCCTGCCGCCGATGTAGAAGGTGGCGGCCTGGCCCTCTATGGAGGCGAGGGCGTCCATGGGCACCCTGAGCACGAATTGGTTCTCGTATTCTGGAGTGTCGCCCAGCGTGTAGGTGGCCACCTGCTGGGAGGTCGCGTTCAGCACGAGGGTGATCGCTTGTCCGATGGCAGGCTCGATGCCTCCCTTGTGCGTGGCCATCCCGTAGTAGATGGCATCCGGCTCAGGAATGCCTGCCCACCCTGTTGCTGTCCAACAAAGGATGCCGATGACGACCAACAGCCCGGCGCTTACGTTGCGTAACCTTTTCATGGTTTTCTCCCGAGATAAAATCGTTTCACGATTTTATAAAACGCGGCGCTGCCGCTCCGGATTTCCCCCGAAGCGATTTCTCACCACCCGCTTGCGCTCGAGGCACAGAGAGCACAGAGTGACTTCACTTTTGTCCGATCGGTATCTCCCGAACGGACAAAAGCATGAAATTCTCCGTGTGCTCTGTGTCTCCGTGGTGAATGATTTAACTCTTCTCCCATCTCAGTTCCCCGAATACGCATAGGTCTGGAAGAACAGTTTGATGTCCTTCACGTTGTTGACAAAGGCGTCCAGCCCTGCATCCGGGTCCGCCAGCAGGGTCCCGCCCGGAATGATGAGCAGCCACTGGGTGTTCCACACCGACCGCCCGATCAACCTTGTGTCGGTCGTGCTCTGACTCCCGATGATCTCCGTCTCGCTCAGGCCGCTCAGATTGGAATCCGGAAAAGCCCGGAAGCTGGAAAAGCGCCTGATCCCGCCCAGGATGTCGCTGAGAGAATCGTCGACCGGAATCCAGGTCTCCTCCGAAAGCTCGGAATCTGAGACCGGGAAAGGCATCGGGAGCTTCTGATCCACCACGTGCCACTCCCTGGTGGTGAAGTCATCCCCGTCGGGTGTTCGCAGCACATCCGCCCCGACAGGCACCAGGTAAACCCGCGGCGTGCTGGAGAGCCCGGCATTCTCATACCCTTTGAACCAGACACCCACGGAGCGTATCTTGGTCGTAAAGTTCGAAGGATCATAGGCGCTGTCATTTGCACCCAGGGGCCACCCGAAGAAGTTGTAGCCGAAGTTCACTTCCGTGGAGAAGGGGATCACGAGGCCCGGCTGGGGCCCGATGGACTCGTCCGCAAAGGGCCGGCAGAAGCGCCTGAAGGGTGGAAAATTCCACAGGTTCGGCCTCCAGTAGTTCTCCAGCTCGGCGCGCCAGATCGAGTCTGAGCCAGGGTCATCCTTGAACCGGAAGAGTTCCCTGCGAAGTGCGAAACGGTTCGTCTCGATCTGGGGGTTGTTGAAGCCGAGCTGGCCCTTGTAGACCTGGAAGTTCTGGCTGAGCCTGGCCAGCGGGTCTGCCAGACCGCGCTTTCCCACCACGGGCTTTCCATCCATGATGACGCCGGGTGATCGTTGCTTCACGATGTCTGTCAGGAAGGCCCGGCCGGATCCCGTTTCGGAGCCGAGCAGGTTGGTCTCGTAGTCATAGGCTGTCGCGGCCAGGTAGGCGTAGCGTGCGGCCAGCTCGAAGGTGGTCCGGTACTTCTCGACCGCGTCGTTCCGGAAGGTGCGGAATCCCATATCCTGGTAGCGGTAGTCCTGGACGTCGGCCGCGGCCCGTTTCCGGAACACCTCCCTCTCGGTCAGAAGCCGTTCGCCTTCCGCGAGGGCGGCCTGGCAGCGGCCAAAGCACTGGTGGATCACCTCCCTGAGACCGTAGAGCTCCTGGAGCTTGGCCCGGACATCGCTCTCCATGGTCTCCAGCTCTTTGACCATCTGCTGCACCTCGAACCGGGCATCGTCTATAAAGAGCCTTGCATCGCGGTCCCTTTCATGCTCTGCAATTTCCTGCCCGCCACGGAACTCCTCCGCTTCGAGCACGTCGGTGACAACGCTTGATGCTATAGTAGCAAGAACAAGGCCAGTCGCAACTCTGTCAATAGTCTCTCCCTCAACTTCTTTAATAAACAAAATAGAAGCTTCTTGACTCGGGCTCTGCCGGAAATCCTCTGCCAGCCTGTAAAGCGTTTCCTCTAGCCGATTAAATGCGAGGTTGCTTCTACGTAAACGGTACAACCACTCTTCTGTATCGGAAATCGTCTCATTCTTATCATTCATCACTTTGATCTGCGACTTTGAGATACCATACTTGGCCTTCAGGATGTCTACCGCTGCCTGTATTACGCCAAGCTGGCCTTCCAGCTCCGTCAGTCCTTGCTTGTAGGATGCGTGGGCCTTGATGAGGTCGGAGAGGGCCATCTGGATCTCGCCGGGCGCTCTTCGCTTGCCCCAACCTTCAGGCCTGGACAACCAGGGGTTTTCCGAGTCGATATGATAGGTGATCTGTACGCCTGTTGCCGATATCTGACCGTTCGGATCGGTCTGAGTCGTCACGTTCAAGTCTTTGAGCAGCGGATCAGCCTGCGGGTCAAAGGAAGGGTTATTGAAATCGAAGGTGTAGGTGTAGGCGACCTGATCACCCATCGATACCTCCCCTGTCAGGTCCGGCAGGTCCACGACCATGAAGTGAAAGAGGTCCGGGCCGATGTAGCCGGACTTGAAGGTCCCGCCCGGGCCGATGTCGCCCCCGTAGGGGTAGCCGAAGATCTCGATGAGCCGGTTCGTGTAGTCCCGCTCCTGGTCCTCGATCTCACGCTTGAACGTGACCAGGGTGTCCTCGTTCTGACGGAGCATGAGGGTGTACTGGGTGGCGTAGTCGAAAACGGTCCTGGCGTTTTCCAGTGCGCCAACGGCCCGGCCGTAGACCTGCTCGAAGTGGGTCTTCACTTCCGCGCCGGGATAGGGTGTGAGCTGGTAGGGATCGATGTCAAAGGGCACCACGCCTTTGGCGAGGCCAAGCGGGTTGAGACCCCGGTCCGCCCGGTCTGCCTGGATCTGGATGGCCTGGAACTCGGTGGCGATGCTCGCCAGCTCGGGCACCGTGCTCCGGTCGATCTTCTGGATGCCGGTGTGCGTGGATACCGGGTCCTTTTCCGGCAGCATGGCATTGGCCACGGCCCAGTCAAAGTAGGCCCCCTGCGCGGCCCGGCGGGCCCATCCGTCCACACCCCACGCGCGCTGAGCGTCCGTGTCCTTGTACCCCTGCCACTGGCCGGCCGGGTCTTCCACGTAGGACCGCCTGTAGGTGAGGTTCACGATCTCGGACCCTGCCCTGGCTTTGGCCGCGGCGGTCTGGGCGAACTTGCGCTCGTCCAGGTAGTCCACCGGGATCGGCGCGCCACCCACCAGCACGGACTCGACCCTGGGCTCCCAGGTGAAGTACTGGTGCCTGAGGAGCCCGTACCAGACCTTCATGGCCGTGAGATAATGTCCCCAGGCATCGCCGTGGCCCTGGGGATACATTTCCTTCGCATCGAGCTCGTCCACCACGCCGCTCGCATCCATATCCCTGATGTTGTAGGTCTGCACGTAGGCGAGCTCGCCGTCGCCCTGGGTGAAGTTCCAGACCAGCCGGTTGTAAACGGGCCTTGCCCGCGTCGTGCTCATGGTGTCGTCCCGACCCCGTAGCAGCGCCAGTTCCTCTTCCAGCAGGGAGCTGAGCTGGTTCTGGAAGGCGAAGATGGAGGAGGCCATGGTGCCTAGGGCACCGCTCCGGGTGTCGAACCCGATGGTGGGGTCCTGAGCGTCCCGATAGGCCTCGTTGCCCAGCAGCGTGTAGAAGTCGGCAATGCGCGTCCCCGCGTTGAGGATGGCGTTGTTGACAGGGCCGTAGTCAGTCGGCGGCGCCGCGTCGATGCTGAAGTCCTTGGCCCGTTTGGACACGGTCTCATAAGCCTCGATGAGCCCCAGGTTGTTCAGGTTTTCGGGCGTGCCGCTCAGGGCGATGTCGCCTTCGTAGCGCTCCCCGACCTGGGTGACCACGCTCACGTCCGTGCTCACCGCGTAGTTTCGGAAGTCCTTGACCCTGGCGTCCAGAGGGTTCAGATCGGCCACCACCCGCTTGATCCATCCGGGAGCGAGCTGGGCCGTCTCTCCGCCCGGCGCCCCGGCCCAGTCACTCCAGTATTGCGTTAGATAGGGGTCCGGGTCCGTGGCGAGTGCGGGATAGGCCACGTCAACAGCCGAAGTGTCGGGCTGATCCCCGTAATAGTAGTGCACCATGAACCAGTTGTCAGACAGGGTCAGCTTGCCGGCCCCTTCGACGGTGATGTCGATCATGCCCGGCCCTTCGTCAAAGAGGACCCATCCGCTCGTGTCTGTCTTGCCTCCGGGAAGCTGGGGCGGCAGGCCGGAATTGTCAGGCTTGTAGTACCAGGCAAAGGTGAGTTTCTCAGGCTCTCCGCCGAAGTCGCCCGAGTGGCGCAGGGTCAATTTCTCGTCAAAGACGTTGTCCGGCTTAATAACCTTGATCTCGCCCCGGTAGGGTCCGCCCGCCACCTCGATGACATGGAGCGCCACCGGCGCCGCCTCCAGGCTCTCGTCGTCGTTTTCAGCCAGCACCAGGTACCCCTGGCCGGCCGCCGCGCCCGCGGTCAGGGCCATGGGCACGCCCACCAGTTTCTGGGGACCGGCGATGTAACTTCGGGTTTCCATGAACAGATCTTGAACGGCACCGCTCCAGTAAGGCTCGAACGCTATCAGTCGGTCCTTTTCCCGCTTGGTCATGATGTTGGGCAGCACCAGGGGCTCGCCGATTCCCGGGTCGTAGGAGATGCCCTTGAAGATGATTTTCTCGTTCAAGGGATCGTAAAAAAGCCTGGAGCGCAGGGAGTAAAGCAGGTCAGGAAAGCGGAGCTTCCCTTCAACGCTCTCGGTGCTGAGGTCTTCCGGCAGTGTGCTCAAAGGGACCGAGCGTTCGGTGTAGGGGTCGAAGAGCATGGCCAGGGGACCGCCGCCGTTGTAAACATTCTCATCAAAGATCACCTCTCCCGCGGCCCAGTTCACGATGTCGGGCAGGCCGTACTTCGCTTCGGTCAGGGTCTCCCCGATGGTGAGCCTCTTCACGTCGTCGGGCCAGCTCACCACGTAGGCCACATCCCGGGGGGGATCCTGATGCCTGTTGCCCCCGTTGAGGAACGGAACAGGATCTCCCACGCCCACCGGGCTTCCGTCCCCCTTCGTGAAGGGGTAGTAGAACCCGCTCTGGAGGGGGTAGTACCAGCGCATGACAATCCTGGATTTATCGGCCTCAGCAGGTTCAGGATCATCGCCTTCCCGCCAGTTTGCCGCCTTGGCCCAGTGGCCGCCCTTGTGATCCTGGTGATACCAATCGACACCGGCCACCATGTAAGAATCCTCTGGTTTGGGTAGGGCATCCATAGGCATGAGAGGGAGGATGGGTTTGCCCGCGTCGATGGGGTAGGTGAAGTCGTGATTACCGTGCGCATCAGTCCCAGTCGCCTCCACCTTGAAGACCTTCATGGTCCAGGACCCGGTGTCCGCATACCAGTACTTGAGCAGGACGTAGGGCTTGGATGTCTCCACCCCGTTCAGGGTGTTCAGGTCATCGCGCAGGGCAAAGACCTTGTTCCCCAGGAGCAGGGCGTGCTCCTCGTTGGGGTTGTAGCCCGCCTGTTCCGGGTCGGGCTGAAAGTAGATCTTCCCCATGTACTCGTACTCTAATAGCGGCTCACTTCCGTTGCCGCTCGCGATGATGATCGTTTCCGCGTCCGCCGGCCACTGACAGAGGTATTGCACGGGCTTTACGGGCCAACCCACACCGGCTGCGCCCGTCTCGTACCAGACCACCACCATCGAGTTCTCCGTAGGCGTATCAGCGGTCGTCTCGTTGACCGGGATGATCTGGCCTTCGCGCGTGCTCCGGTCATAGGCCCTGTCATCCCCGAGCCCATCATAATAGGCCTTCTCGAAGAGGACGTAGCCGTTCTTCCCCTCGGGGTCCTGATGAATGTCTAGACCGTTCCCATCTTTGGGAGATCTGATGTCTTTCCCGACGTCAACCGTCGGATTGTCAACGAGTTCGTCATCCCATTCTATGCTGTTCACGACAACAAACAGTAGCGCACCGTCCGATTTGCGGGAGAACCGCAGCAGGCTCCTTCCCGGGGCAGGCGGGTTGAATTCAGGTTCGTCCTTTTCGGAGATCCGCGGATCTACGAAGAGGCCGGTCTCGGGATCTTCGTGGCCCTCGGAGTAGTGCAGCTCCTCAAAAGTGTAATCGCCCCCAACAGGTTCGAGTCTTGCCGGGGCGCCCACGATGTGTTTCTGAAGCCCTGAGCCGGGCCACACCGCATAGACGGGCTGCTCGATGTCTGCCCCGCCCGCTGTTTGGTTCTTCCAGGTGACAATGGCCGATTCAAAGGGGCGCACCGGATAGAGTTTCTGATTGGTACCATCCCAGAAGGTAGCCGCCGCCGTTTGTGTGTCGTCGACTACTTCGGTGGGCGCATCGGTGATGTCTGCCTCACCAGGAGGTGTAATGGCCTGGCCGATAACACAGCGCTGAGCAATTTCGTAGTCCCAGACAAGCTCCATCGGCTGGGTGAGTTGAACCCCTGTCTGCATGACCTCCCCCGCCTTTTGCGGCTGAACAGGCTCGTCTCCGGAAACTGCGCGGAGATCCCGGCAGATGAGCGTTTGGTCATTGATGACAAGCCTGTACTGAGCAGTCAGTGTGACGATCTGCTGCTCGTCGTAATAGGTGTCCCATGGGAGCTGGTTCCCAGCCTCGGATGTCGTCACTCCGTCGTCGGCCGTGGGGTGAACCTGATCGATGACAGTGGCGTCATCAGGATTACCCACCTCGCTTCGATCCAGACCCACGTTGATCCTCAGCCTCAGCTCCTTGTGGTATTTCCAGGTCACAGTGGAGTCCTGGGTCACGACGAAAGGATCCGGGTCCGTATCCTGATCAGCGCCGTCCAGTTCCCCGGCTCCGGGAAGGTCTCCATCTCCGAAGGAGTTCCCAAGTTCGAGGACGTACCGCACCCGGTTTCCCTGGTCGTAAATTTCATTCGGCGGCGTCAGGGTCTGAGTTGTGTCTTTGATCAGCCAGACCGGCTGCTGCGGATTCCAGCCTTTATCCTGGCCCCGCGGGTCGAACCGATCGTCGCCCTGAAGGTGCTCGGGCAGGCCGTCGAACTCGGTGGTCAGGGAACGGGCCTCGGCGTAGTTCCATGTGATCGAGGAATCCTGGTCAAGGCTTGGAATAGCCACGCTGGTCCCTTCGCCTGAAGCAGGCACTTGCCCAGCCCCTGTCCAGCCCGTGCACACATAGACCTTTTGTGTACCCGGGTCGGTGACCACCGGATCCACGTGCAAGGTGAGGTTGGACCCCTCGGCAAAGCGATTCTCACCTTCCACCGGGAACGCCCCCGAGGCATTCTTGACGCTTTCGGGCAGACCGGCTGGGGCAAAGCTGACAGTCACCGAACGTGCCTCCTCAAAGGTCCAGGTGAAATCCACCTCGGATTCAACCGTGAAAGAGGAGCCGTTCAGGGTCGGGACAGAGGTGAAGTTTGTCAGGTTGTATGGTGTGCCCAGCCCGTCAGTGGGAATCAGTTTCGCAGAGGCTACGACCTCCGTGCCTTCGGGGAGAAACCTGGGCCCCATGTGAGGTTCCAGTTCCAATCGATTGAGCCCCCGGATAGCCAGACTGTGCCTTGCTTCCGGAGCCGCGCCTGCGGCGACGGAAATCCAGTCCGTCCCAGAGCCGACCTGCTCGGGAGAGGGATGCACAGAATCGTCACTACTGCCGCGCCCCAGCTGGCCACCATCGTTCCTTCCCCAGGTCCAAAGGGTCCCGTCCGTCTTGATGGCCAATGTGTGCCGTTCTCCTGCGGCGACGGTGACCCAGTCGGTGTCCGTGGCCGTTCCGACTTGAAAGGGGGTATATTTTGGGTCCTGGTCTCCTCGCCCCAGTTGCCCCCAGTCATTGTGCCCCCAGGCCCACAAGATCCCATCCGAGCGGATGGCCGCCGAATGTTTCCAACCTGCGGCGACGGCCTTCCAGCTCGCCGGGGGACCGACGACAACGTGTGTGGGCGTGTTCCTGGAAGTTGTGTCCCCCAACCCCAGTTGCCCGTACTCATTGGTTCCCCAGGCCCAGAGCGTCCCGTCAGACTTGATGCCCAGGGTGTGCTGGTACCCGGCGGCCACGGACAACCACGTGGTGCCCTGTTGGACCTGTGTGGGACTAACCTTATTAGAATTATCGCCGAGCCCCAGCTGCCCGGAGGCATTCCACCCCCAGGCCCAAAGCGTTCCGTCGGTCTTGATAGCGAAGGATTGACCCCCGCCCGCGGAAATCGAGACCCATTTGTCATCCCCTCCGACCTGTGTCGGACTATGCCTATCAGAATGATCGCCGAGCCCCAGCTGGCCACCATCGTTCCTTCCCCAGGCCCAAAGCGTTCCGTCGGACCTGATGGCCATGGTATGCACGCATCCTGCTGCAATGGCTAGCCAGCTCCAGCCGGGAGGATCCATCCTTTCCATGATGCCGCTGTAGTATTTTACTGTGCCAACATCGTCGTTCCAATAACCCGAGTGCGCCCCCCACATGGTTGCATGGTTTGAGCCCCCGTCGTTTGGCTCATCACCTGCCCAATGGGTGTAAGTCACCGGCTCTCCGCTCGCCCACTTCCAGGCCCCACCCGGTTCCGAGTAGTTTGGATCGCTGGTGTCTTGATAAAAACCAATCCACAAACTTTGAGACTCTTCGGGGAAATGGGATACAAGCCAGGCATTCTCGGCAGAATCGTTGATCGTGACGAGGTGGGCCCCCTTGGAAACTGCATAGTTTTCAGCGTCCTGCCACGTCATCGGTGGGGTCGTTGCGTACACATGGCCGGTGGCTGAATTCCGGAGCCATGCGAACACCTTGATGGGTGTGGGCCTATGATTTGTATCGCCGAGGCCCAGCTGTCCGTACTCATTGCCTCCCCATGCCCAAAGCGACCCATCTGCCTCTAAGGCCAGGGTGTGACTTTCTCCCGCGGCCGTGGAAACCACATTCGTGTTCGCCCAGAGGGGCGTTGGATTTGACCAGAGCGGCGTGGGAATAGAGCGATTATTGCTGTCGCCGAGCCCCAGCTGCCCCCAGGCATTGTATCCCCAGGCCCACAGGCTGTTCTGCTGATCGATGGCCACGATATGATAACTGCCAGCAGCCACCGAACCCCAGGCTGTTCCAGCCTGTACCTGCGTGGGGGTATTCCTGTTTTGCGTGTCTCCCAACCCCATCTGCCCATTACCGTTGTATCCCCAGGCCCACAGCGTCCCGTCCGACCTGAGGGCCGCACTGTGGTATCCTCCCGCGGCGACGGAAATCCAGTCGGTGTAAGTGCCGACCTGGACGGGCGTGTGATGCGCATTTCCGTCACTATTGCCGATCCCCAGCTGCCCATACTGATTGCCTCCCCATGCCCAGAGGGTCCCGTCAGACTTGATGGCCAAGGTTTGCCTTTGTCCTGCGGCGACGGAAATCCATGGGCCGGGCTCAATGACCGGGGTGGGGGTGTTCCTGTCTGTCGTGTCTCCCAATCCTAGCTGCCCCTGACCGTTGTGTCCCCAGGCCCACAGCGTCCCGTCCTGTTTCAAGGCCACCGTGTGAAATGTTCCCAGCGCCACGGCGATCCAATGCCCGTGGCTGCCGGCAGGCTCATTCACGTGCTGAGGACTATCGTAATTTCCACCAGTTGATCCGATCCCCAGCTGCCCGTTACCGTTGTATCCCCAGGTCCACAGTGTTCCGTCCGACTTGATGGCGGCCGTTTGGCGTCCGCCAGCGGCGACCGCGACCCAGTCGGTGGCCGCTCCGACTCTTTGAGGACTATCGTAATTTCCACCAGTTGATCCGATCCCCAGCTGCCCGTTACCGTTGTACCCCCAGGCCCACAAAGTGCCGTCCTCTTTCAGTGCCACGGTGTGCCAACTCCCCAGCGCCACAGACTCCCAGTCGGCGTCGGGGACGCCGTCGCTATTCAGGTCAGCGTCCAACCGCCAGGGTTCGGTCCTGGTGTCATTATCTCCCAATCCCAACTGCCCCCAGCCATTATTTCCCCATGCCCACAGGGTGCCGTCCGACCTGATGGCCAGGGTTTGGCCGCTGAAAGTGTCATTATAAGAATTTCCACCCGCCGCCACGGTGATCCAGTGTGGCTCAGCATCCGTTTGCCCAGGGGTGTCCCTGTCTTGCAGCGACCCGTCACCTACCTGGCCTTCGTCATTTGCTCCCCAGCTCCACAGCCTCTGGTCCATGGGGCTCACCTTGAATGTCACTTCATGCGCCTTTTTGTAGACCCAGGTGATGCTGCTGTCCTCACTAATGGAGAAAGTGACACGATTCATGTCTCCTGACGGAGGCGTGATGCTGTCGGTGGCGTCCTTCCACCCGACGCAGGTGTAAAGCTGGCCGGCTATGGTCTTGGGATAGCCGTAGATGGTAACTGACGTGCCGCTGTTGATGGGATCACTGGCGTGATAGTTGTACCCCTGCCAGCCTGGCTCTATGTAGTCCGAAGGCAGCCCCTCGAAGTACTCGAAGTACCTGTACTGCGCAGCAAAGGTACTGGGGGCTGCGATCAGAATGGAAAGGACTAGAAAGACGACAATCGAGAAAACCTTGCAGGTGAGCTTAGCCATGGTGACGCTCTCCTTGTTAGGAAGATTCGAAATACAATTTTCGACAGGATTAACAGGATCATTTGGATTTCAGGGACAAGAAATATCCTGTAGATCCTGTCTGATTATCATGGCGTTAACGTATCCGTCGTGACGACCCGCCTTAATGTGAAGGGGCCGTGCACGGTGATCGCATCCTTGTGGAGGCCCGTCAGGGTCTCGGTGTAGTACCCTCCCAGTAAATCGACGCCCCACCCCGCCGGCGTTACTGCCCGTTCCGGCAGATCCTCATCCGGCGGATAACGGCTCGAAAAGCTCAATGTGATCTGCCGTGAGACCGCATAAGCCTCCTCCACCGTGTTCTCGTACCGCTCGTCCAGGTTGTCGTGGTCCGGGTGGTACCTGTGAAGGAACGGGTTGGTGGGGTGGTCCGAGCCCAGGGTAATGGAACAGTCCACGGTACCGCTCGGGGAGAAGCCACCGGTACACGGTAGGCGCGTCCCCACAAAATCAAACCCCACCGCACTCAAACGCCGGCCCACCGGTACACCGTCACGAATCGCCACCCCGGTGTAGTTCGGGACCAGGGTGTGGTCGGTGAGCAGGACATAGTTTTCTGTATTGCTGTCATAAACCTGGATGACCTCCTTGAGCAGACGCACCGTGTTGTCCCCGTCCACGTGGAAAAGGAGACGGAGATCCAGCGGTGCCGAAGTCCTGGTTAGCGCGGGTGCGCCGCCGCCGGTCGAACCGCCCAGCTCAGCCGGGTGCTGGTGGAGCTCCACGGCAAGCACGTTGTTGCCCACAAGGGCAGGGACCTCAACATCGACGACGATGTACCGGCCTTCGTCGGCCGATCCGATCGCCTTCACCGGGAATGTGCCGTATTCGATGGTTCCAGTGGGCATGTTGGAGCGTAGGATCTCCGTGCCGTTCACGTAAACCACCGCACCGTCGTCCCGCAGCAGCAAGACCCTGAGATGGGTGAAGTCGGCGCTGTTTCCTGAGAATGATTTGCGGAAGTAGACGGTCGATGCAGTCTCTGAGACTGTCGTTTGCTCATCGTTCTCGCCGTAGCCGAACTGGCCCTGCCCGGTGGACCAGCCCGAGTCATCGTAACCAGAGTCCCGCCATGAGGTGCCCAGATCCGTACCGGAGTCGTTGTACCTCCACCCTGTCGTTTCCATGGCGATAAGATTACTGGTCGGCGGCTCCTTGAGCGTCGCTGTCAGTTCCAGTTCAAAGAGAAGGTCGGTGCTGCCGTTTGCCTGGTGAACCTCCGCTTCAAGCAAGTTGGCACCCTCCTGGACGAGCGTTGCAGGCAAGGTAAACTCGACAAGAACGGGGGCCTCCTCTGTGATCTCCGACAGGGCTGGGGTATTGAAATCGATAAAACCGGTCGGCAGGTTGTTCCGAAAAATCTCCTCACCGTTCAGATAGAGGACGACGCCGTCATCGCGCTGCAGGCGAACTTTGAGATTTGAGTAATAATCGGACATTGTGGCCACATTTGCAGGTAAAGTCACACTGAACGCTTTGCGGAAATAAACGGTTCTCTGCGTGGAGACCGTAGTGACCACTCCCGGATGCCCAAAACCGTACGGGGCATCTCTTGTTGGGTCGTCGGTCCAACCCGGATCCGGGTAATCGAGGTCGGTGCCGGTGTCATTGTATGCCCAGGTATGCCCTTCGCCGATCAGGGTGTCGTGACCCTTCAAACCCACAAGCCCCAGGTCAAAGCTGAGGTCCGAGTACTGCTTATTCACCTCGCTTACGTACTTTAGGGTGGCGGTGCCGACCCAGAGGCCGGAGTAAGTACCGGCGATGGCCGAGGGGGAAAGGATAAGCACACCCATCAGGGCGATGAGAAAAACAAAGATAAGACGTTTCATGGATTCGGTCCTCCGTCGATCTGGCGATGGGAGTCCCACAATATCCACCCCCACCTTGCCCCTCCCCCGCCGAAAGGGAGGGAATTTCTTGAGTTCACAAACAAGGCAAACCCCCTCCCCTAGCCCCTCCCACGAGGGGAGGGGAAAGGCACAAGAATGTCGAGTGATGGGTTTTTCTCTTTTGCGGTACTCCACTACTCCCTCGCTCCAATACTCCAATCTTCTCACTGTATCCTCTCAGCACTCACCGGCGCCCGGATCCGGATCCCCTTGTCATCCGTGACCTCCAACAGCCCTTCCGAAAGTCCTACGCCCATCTGCTCCCGTCTCACCTCCAGCCAGACGTTCCGGGAACTTTCGGGTTGAAGGACGGTTGCAGGCATCTGATTTAGGGGCTTCCAGGTATAATAGCCGTTCGTCACGTCCCACTCCCTGTAGTAGAGGACCACCTCGCCCGAGAGCGCGAAGTTCACTGTCCGGGTCACGGATGAGAGATTGGTGAGCGTAATGGTCTGCCGGGTCAGGCTGGAGCCATAATACAGGCCGTCGCTCATGGGAAGATCAACCCTCAAGGGGCCCTGGTATGTGGAACCCCCTTGGCAGTAAACCCAGCAGGCCTCGCCGGAGCGCATGGTGGCGGTCGCTTGGTTCTGCAAGAATTCCCATTCGCCGCTCGTGTTGTTGAGGCGGTAGATCGCCTGGCCGGCATGGGCCGCAGAAGGCGCAAAAAAGGCTCCAAAAGTGGGCTCGCTGTCAGGGCGCAGGTGAAACCCCACCATGTTGAAGGAGTCGGCCAGCCACCGGGTCTTCCTCATGGAGGGAATGCCCGTGATCTGACAGGTGAACTCGGCCGGTGCGGTATTCTTTACTTTAAAAAGGTAGGCCTGGTTTCCGAGCACGGCATAGAGGTTCGTGAGCCTGCTCCGGAAGTCCGTCTCTTCCACCTTGAAGTAGGCGTGCCAGCCGGGCTGGCCATAGAGGCCTTCCGAAGGGTTCTGGATGAACTCCGCCGTGGACTCCCGGCTCAGCCAGGTCCAGACACTATCCAGGTGATCCAGGCCTGCAAACACCGTGGCCGGATCCCTCGGATCCGGTTGCACTTCCAGGAAGACGGCGTTCCAGCCGCGTTTCAGGGTGAAGGTCTGGGTCACCTCTGACTGGGCATGGGCCTTCGTAAAAGCAAAGGCAATGGCGAGAACCACCCCGGCTGCAATAAAAATTTTGATCCCTTTCATACAGGGTCTCCTTGGATGTTGATCACCAGTAGCTTGGAAGCCAGGATGCTAGGATGCTGGAAAGCTAACTAACGCTATCAGCCTCCTAACCTCAAAGCCTCCCAGCTTCCCAGCCTATTGATTTACTGCCCTGGAAGGCCAGGGGGCTGCTTTGCTTCTTTATCGCTACCGTCCTTAGGCGTTTCCATGCCCTCCAGCCGGGCACGATCCACCCGGACCGGGATTTTGTCTCTCAGTTCTTCGTAGAATTCGCGCTCCACCTCCGCCTTCCTCTGGGCGAGAAGCTGGTGGCGAATGCGTTCTTTGACCGCGGCATACGGGCGGGGCGCGCTCTCTCTTTTCTCCATGAGCTTGGCGAGGTAATAACCCTTGGAGGTGGTGATGACCGGGCTCACCTTCCCCGTCTTCTTGAGGGAAAATACGGCCTCCATCACCTCTTCGGGCCAGCGGGGGTCGCCCTTGTCCTGCTGCAACCAGCCCGCATCACCCCCGCGATAGCGGGTGGGCTGGTGGTCGGAGTACTTGACTGCCACAGGCCCGAATGATGCAGTGGCAGGCTCCAGCTTCACGGCCTCGGCACGGACGGCCTCGGCCCTTTTCAGAAGTTGGGCCTTCTTTTGTTCCGATGCATGGGCGGGCACTGAGATCTGGATGATGGCGGCACGCACCATCTTCGGGCTGACAAAATCGGCCTGGTAGTTCCTGTAGTATTTCTCGACCTCATTGTCCGAAACCGCAACCTTCTCGAACCTCGGCTCGAGCACGTCCTCGCAGTACTTGTTGGCCATGAGGCGCTTCAGGCTTGCGAGGATCTCGGGGTCCTTGTCGTAGCCCGCCCTCAGGGCCGCCGCGTAGAGCAGCTCGAAACGGACCATCTCCTCCAGCAGCGCTGTTCTCTGTTCCGGGGTGGTGATCCGGGCGGGACGGCGTGCCATCTGGGTCTGGAACGCGGCCACGGTGATGGGCCTGTCGTCAACAAAGGCCAGGGGTTCTGTGGATGGAGGCTCACTCCGGGCCGGGTGGGTTGCTGCCACGAGACAGAGGCAGGTAATCACCAATCCAGCCAGGTCCCACTTCTTTTTAAAGATCATAACGCTACCTCCCCACCCCCACCCTGTCCTCCCCCTCAGGAGACTGTGTCGTAATGTCCTTTCGAGGCGCCAGCCGAGAAATATTGATTTGATGCGTCCCTGGATTTTAGGATTTCTCCCTTCGGTCGAAATGACAAAATCCTTCACGCCCATGATTACGGCACAGCCTCTAGGAGGAGGGCCGGGGTGGGAGTTAAGCTTCACGCCATTGATACGCGTGTTCTATGTCTTCACGCTTTTCTCCTTCGATCATCCCCGGCAGATAGGCTGCCAGGATTTGTTTCAGTTCCTCGAGGCTTCTGAAATAGACACGCTTCCCTGTGGCGACATGCTCCGCCTCCCCTCGCCACTCCGGATCTGCGCCTTCAATTTCCCTCGGTTCGAGCCAGCATCGCAGGACAAAGGAATGACTCTGCTCGCAGAATGATTTCACATCACCTCCCTCGCATCCACGCGTCTCTGATTTCGGGTGCGAAGTTCTTGTGGAATGCAGTATTGTTTTCGGCCTTTATAAATGAGGGCGGTCACCAATGCGTCACCGGTGCGTCACTGCCCGGTCACCGGACGAAAAATTTCTATTTTTTTGAAAATTTTTTGATTGGGCGAATTAGAAAGCAAAAAGGCACACAGGATGGAAAAAGGGATCGAGGGAGATTTTGCAGTGAAAAAAGATCTCCGTGCAGTCTCCGGCCGAAGGGACCGTTGCAGTCGAACGGTCGGCTAGTCTTCTATGAGTTCTTCCAAAAGTTCGCCGGCACGGCGGAGTTTTCCTGCCGCCGTGTCAAAGCTTCCCAAGGCTTCGTTCAGTTGCCGCAAGGCCTGGTGGGCAGGACTGATGTCCCCTTGAGCGCGGGACCTGGCAAGTTGGGGCGTCTTGGCCTTGATAATTTTATCGCGCAACGCCTGGGTTTCCTCCATGGGCGAAACGCCCAGTTCGGCTTTCAGGATATTGCAGCAACTCTCGTACTGCCTGAGCGCCTGGGCCCGCCGCCCGCATTCCTCATAGAGCCGCATCATCTCCCGGTGAATCTCCTCTCGCAGCGGGTCCATGTTGAGTATGTAGTGGCCACATGCCAGTGCCCTGTCGTAGCTCCCTTTGTATCGGTGATAACCAAGAAGGTGGGCCCGGCTCTTCAGATACAGGGAACGGATTCGTTCACGCTCGCTCAGGACCCAGTCATCGTAAAAGCCCTCAAGCAGGTCACCGGTGTAAAGCTCTAACGCATTCTCCAGCCCACCAACCTCATCACCCGTCAGAGCCTGGTATGGTTTCACCAGCATCTTTGCAGCACGGCTTTCGAGTTCCGCCACGTCGAGCCAGTGGTCGCTTTCCCGATTGAAACCGACTTCCCCGGTAGCTGTACTCAGCAAATAGGTCCCTCTCAGGGTGCCTTCCGGTTCCAGGATTGTTCGCAACCGCCACAGGGCGGTGCTCAGACTGCTGCGCGCCCGATCTTCGCTGGAATCTCCCCAGAAGAGGCCGGCAAGCGCCTCGCGTGCATGAATGCGTTCCCTGAAGAGAATGAGGAAAGCGAGCAGTCCTCTTACCGAACGGCCGAGCTTCATTTGCTCCGGCCCTCCGTCGTGAGAGATGCGGAGAGTACCTAACAAACAAATCCTCAGCGTACCCATCTTTTCACCCCCCTGTGTTTGCCCCGGCTCGTGTGCCGGGTGACCCAGGTGTTATGAAAGGGAATGGAAATGGAGCAGACGTCAAGCGTCAACCCTTTCGGGCTGCTCCGAGCACAACCAAATGTTTTCAACTCACCCTCCCACCCTGCCCTCTCCCCCAATCTGGGGGAGAGGGCGGGGTGAGGGGGAGGCCATCAAGGTGAAAGGAGGTGTGAATGCTTTTGCGACGTTTCTCTCTGTCTAGGTTGGGTTGAAAAGTTGACTTAGCGACAAAGGGAATCAGAAAACGATCGAGGCTGTCATCCATGCATCGAGTGCTTGCTTGCATCAGTGAGCGTGTCATTTCGAAGGAGCGAAGCGACTGAGAAATCCTTGACCTGGTTCAGAAAAGATTTCTCTCTTCGTTCGAAATGACAAGAAATTAAGTATGCTCACTTTTCTAACTTGATACTCGTTCGTCTGTGCGAACGCCTATTCTAGCGAAGCTCTGTTCCGCTGTTCGGGTGGAGCAATGCCTGGATGGGGTTCTCTTCGGTGTGATGGAAGAGCCGAAGATTTGCTTGGAAGGAAAGAACATGTCTCGCCCATCCTTTCACCAACATAGGCCATCGGTGGGCTTCAGTGTCTGGGATTGTGTGACCCAAACACCCCGGGCCGTCCACCAGCAACTGTGCTCAACTACGTATGTACACTGGCGATATGTCAATTCAAATCGGACGATCCTCAGCTTTTCCCGGAAGAGTGTCGGCAGAGAACTCGCCCGTGACCTTAAATTAATATTCAGCACGCAAGAAGCATACCAGGACAAGGCCGGATTCGGATTAATTAATATTATGATTTCAAATATTTAAACAAAGAGAAAAGATCTCTCCTTCAGGGATGTACTCTCTTTCCTTCAATGTGGGCAAAAGATTTCCACTTATTGGCAAACTTCTACACACTCACCTTCGGGGCAAGCCCTATCACCTTCCTTTGCCGGGATTGCACTTCCCGTTATCGCCTTTGCCAGGGAGCACGATCTTGATCCCGCTATTGACATCATCCGCGGCAAGGTCGCAAACAAAGGTTTTGGTCCACCCGGAGTGATCGTGGTTTTTCCCGCGGCCATGAAAGCACGTTCCAAGCCGGTGAAAATAATGGGCGGCAGCATGACAGTCGATCAGCTTGTCTTTCCCTTCACCGCCGTCCAGCTTGTCTTTTCCTTGGCCTCCGATGAGCCAGTCGTTACCCGCGCCCCCGCTCAGGATGTCGTCATCGCCCTGGCCGAACAGGATGTCATCGCCGTCTCCGCCTATGAGAATGTCTTCCCCGTCCGTGACCTGGTAGCCGTCCTGAGGGGCGGCATCGTTGTGGTGGAACCAGCCGTGGTGGACATGGCCGCCCAGTTCGGTCAGCTCATCCAGGATCTTCCACGCCTCCTTCCGTACCCGGCCGGCGTCCTTCTTGCTCACACCGCTGTCCACAGTGAGGATGGGGGCGCGCAGGGCTAAGCTGTCGCCGAACAGAAGGTCGTTGCCCGCTCCTCCGTCCAGCGTATCGCTGCCCAGGGTGGCGAAGTCCTCTGACCAGCGGTGCCCGTCATCGTGCCGATCGTGGCGCCCGCGGTGCTTCCAGTACTCGTCGTGCCACTTCCGATGGTGGGAATCCCAGTCATGCCACTTCTCGTTCCAGCGGTGATCCGACCCGTGAGACTGCGTCCCATCCGCCACAACCGTGATGGAGGGGAACATCCAAAGCTGCCGGTCCCCGACCAGAAGGTCATCGCCCTCACCCCCCAGAAGCAGATCGTTTCCAATGAGGAGATGGTCCACATGGTGGATGAGAACGCTCCGCACGTGCCGGCCGACCTGAACCTCACCTACCTCATCCCTCAGGTGGTGCTCAACGGTGATCAGTTCCTGGCCGGCACCCTCCAGCTCGGCTTCCACATAGTCGAGGCCGCGGACGAGGCTCTCCAGACCCTCCACCTGCCCCACCGTGACCGTCAGGGTCGTGGCGATGACCGTGCGGTCGTCCCCGGTAAGGTTGTCATTGCCCGAGCCCCCGTCCAGAATGTCGTTCCCGATCATGAGATCCTGGTCCACGACGACGCTGTGGCCCCAGACGCAGGGAAGGGCCTCTACCACAGCATAGTGGAGGGCGTGGACGAGGTCCCCCAGGTCGTCCGCCGCGGTCAGGAAGTCCCTCGTCACTCCCAGCGCCTCGTCCATCAGGGCGTCGGTGAAGCTCAGGACCGGAGCGACCAGCGTGTCGTTGTCCCCGGTGAGGATATCATCGCCCTCTCCTCCGGAAAGGCTGTCGTTCCCTGCTACGAGGTCGAGGTGTCCGGCAAAGCCCGGCACCACTGAGGCAAAGGGCATGAGCCGGGTGCCGTCAGCCCGGGGCAGCACGTTGTCGGTCGGGAATATGTCGAAGCCCCGAAGCTGAGCCAGGAGCCCCTGGGCCGGATCCACGTCGTGGCCCGGAACCACGGAGGTGAACGGAAGGATTGTCGCACCTTCAGTGTCAAGCACAACTCCGGCGCTATCCTCCACCCCACCCGGCAGGAGCTTAAGCGCATGGGCCACGTTCGGGACCGCACCGTCTTCCGTCAGGATGGTAGCCCGGTCTCCCACCAGCCGGTCGTTATCGTCCCCGCCGTCGAGTTCATCGTCACCCGCACCGCCTTCGAGGAAATCGTCCCCCGCACCACCGGCCAGGATGTCGTCTCCTCTCTGGCCGTAGAGCGCATCATCTCCTGTTCCCCCGTCGAGGATGTCGTTCCCGTCGGGAAGCAAGGTGATTATCAGGAGATCGGTATCGAATTCGGGCCGGCACCACCACTTGCCGTCCTGGCCATCGACCATGTGCGGCGTCCCGTCCGCATTGTAGGCTCCGACCAGGAGGAGCAGGTCGGCACCGGTCAGCGCCTCCGCCAGGGACCTGTCGATGTCGGTCCAGGCGAGGCCGTTCAGGTCGACCGAGCCGGTGATCTTCCCCACGTCCGTGAGGAGGACATCCTTGTGCCGGGACCCGTTCGGGTTGAGGCGCGGGCTCCCGTCCGTGTTGTAGGCGCGCGTGATCACACCGAAATCACCCAGCAGGGTGTCGTTGCCGTCCCCGCCTGATACATCATCATCACCCAGCCCGGCGATGATCTCATCGTCGCCTTCATCGCCGGCAAGCAGATCATCTCCGGAGCCGCTGGTAATGACATCGTCGCCGCCGCCGCCCGTGATGATCAGGTCGGTCGCGACGACGGACGCGTTAATCATGTCATCGCCCGCCTCACCGTGAATGACGAGCGAGATCGGGGCAGTCTCTGTGACCATGACGATGTCGTTGCCTTCGCCCAGGAATAAAACGCTCTTGCCGCAAGGCGTGCCCTGAACGGTGATGGTGTCGTCGCCACCCTTGGTATTGAGGCTCAAGTCCGTGCCGCTGTAAGCCAGCTTTACAAATCCCGCTACCTCGACAGCATCCCCGGCAAGGGTTACGTCTTCGGCTCCGTCCGTCAGATTCAGATTCAGAGTGTTTGCCCCTCCTTCCCCCTCAACGGAGAGGCTCCCGACCGAGATGGGGTAATTCAGCGTGACCGCCTCACCCTTCAGCACCAGCGCGCCCGTAAGGGTTACCCCGCTTACGACCAGGCTGTCTTCGCCGCCGCCTCCGGATACTGTCAGGTTCTCAACTGCGGATAGAGTGATGTTCATTTCCTCGAAGGTCAAGTTCAGGCCATCCACTGCAATCGTATCAGAAGCCGCAGTGCCGTTCACAATCACGCTGTCGCTCGAAGAGGGTGTGCCGCCGTCAATATTGATTGTCGTTCTTACCCCATCCAGCAGATTGACCGTAATGGTGTCGTCGTCATCCCCGCTGTTGATGTTCACCGTCGCCGGGAATCCCGCAGCAGCGGGGTTCACTATGATCGTATCAACACCACCCAGGGTATTGAGGGTCATGGTTTCAATATTGAGGTAGTTCGTCGGAATGTCGTTACACGTCACAACGGAAGCGCTCAGTGTGACATTGTCCGGGCCGTCTGTTAGATTAAAGATGAGTTCATCCACTCCGCCCATACCGTCAATCGCTCCGCTCACATTCCCTGTATGGCTGAAGATGAATGTATCGGCGGCCATGCCACCGGTCAGGTTCCGGAACCCGGAGAATGACAAAGTCTGACCGCTGCTGACGACCTTACCCTCATTAGCACCTGTCACGGTCCAGGTTGCGTCAAGATCAGCCCCGGTGAGGCGGTTGTCGCCTGCTGTGGTTCCCTGGATCTCGTCCATGTTGTTGAACGTAGCCAACCCAAGATTGGCTGTGCCTGCGAATCCGTCGCTCCCGCCCAGATCCGTCAGCGTCATCTCCAGGCCATCCGCAAGCTCGGAATAGTCGAGCGAATCGCGGCCACTTCCTCCATCAATGGTGCTGACACTTCCACCGGGTGCGAAGACGAAGTCGTCAGCCTGGACGCCGCCCGTCAGCTTCTCAAAGGAAGAGAACAACAGGCTATCGTTCAGGTCACCCGCATTCGGTCCAGTGAGACGCCACACACTCTCCTGATCCGGGCCGACCAGCATATCCTCCGCACTCAGGCCGCCTGCGAGCTTCTCGATATTGTCGCCCGGGTGCGCGGCGGTGTTGCCGTCCTCGCTGATCACGCTGAGGCTTCCCACCGTAGCCGTGAGTCGGGCCGTAACCGCCGAGAAGTCCAGGGTGTCGTCGCCTTCATCCACCTCTTCCAGGATGGTGTCTTCGCCCCAGCCGTCTGCAAACACATAAAGGTCGTCGCCCGCGCCGCCGGAGAGAGTATCGTCACCGGAACCACCCAGCAGCGTGTCGTTGCTCGAGCCGCCCGTCAGAGTATCGTCGCCGGCCCCACCGTGCAGCACGGCTACGCCGCCGCCCAGTGCCTCGATCGTATCGTCTCCGGACAGGACAGTGGCTGCACCCTGGAAATCACCCCACAACTCCACCGGCGCCAGCACGTCGCTCCCGATAGTGATCTTGTCATTCCCATCCCCGCCTTCGGCCAATATTCTGCGGACGCCGTCGTACTTGAGCGTGAAGCCGAAGGCCGAGACGGCCACGGTCTCACCGGTGCCCGGGTCCCCGCTCACGCGGCTGACCGCGAACTCCTCCTCGCCGTCCTCGGTATTGACGGCGAGTCGCTCGCCAGCCCGCGGGCCCATATTGAGCACCAGTGTGCCGTCCTGCTGCACCTCCGCCAGCATGATCGCGAGGATCTTCTCGATGCGGGTGATCCCGCCGGTGGCGGCGAAGGGCACTGGCGGGTACCCAACGGGGAGATCGATCGGCAGGTAGGCGGCCGTGTCCCGGATCAAGTTGGACTGGAGGAAATCCAGCGTGTCGAAGCCGCCGCCGCCGTCAATAATCCCGTCCACTCTGCCGCTGCCGAGGAAATAGAACGTGTCATCCCCTGAAGCAGAAGTGAGATTCTCGACGGATTCAAAGATCAATGCTCCGTCCATGTTGCCGCTGTTGTGACCGGTGATCTCCCAGGTGTGGTCCCCCTCGGGGCTGACCAGCGTGTCGCTCCCCTCGGCCATATTCACCGTCGTCTCTCCATAGATACCCTCTATAATGACGATGTCGTCCCCTGCGTTGGTGTTCACCTTGGTCACACCGGCCGTGTTCTGGATGTGGACGGTATCCTGGTCATCGCCCGTGTTAATCGTGATTGGCGCGTGGGTGGCCAGCACATGCACGGTGTCCATGCCCTCGGCCGTATTCACCGTGGTCTCGCCGTGGATGTCATTGATTGAGACGATGTCGTCGCCTGCCTGGGTATCGATGGCCAGACCACCCACTGTCCCGTCCGACGGGTCCCAATTCTCCGGAGGCTCGGAAGACACGTTGATGACGTCGTCGCCCGCACCGGTAACAAGGAGAAGGGTGCTTTCCGGATCATCCATGGTATTGCGCACAAAGATCCGGTCCGCCTCACTGCCTGTCTGGACCTCGAAACGCTCGACGTCATCGTAGCCGGCATGGATGCCGCCGGTATTGAGGCCGGTGAGGGAAAGGACCTCGAAATAGTCCTCCCCGGTCTCGGTCCTGTAGACGGAATTGCCGTCACCCGGCCTGCCCCGCGTAAAGATGGTGCTGGCGGGCGTGTAGGTGCCCGCAGCATCCGTCACCATATAGAGGTTCCTATAAGCTTCGATCTGTGAGATCAGGCTGATATCGGCCTCATACGAGGTGGGATCTGCGGTACGCTCTGAAATTACGTCAACGACAATCCGGCTCAGGGTCCGCAGGAGGGCATACTTGCTGTTCAAATCGTTGGTGAGGGTATCCACCGTATTATAATGGGTGTTAATATAGTTGTTGACGTTGGTCAGCTCGTTTTTCAGTGCGGTGATTTGCCCCTGAAGTGCGTTGAAATCGGCACCGGCATCGGCATTTGCAGCCGCCGCATTGCTGTAATAGCCAATGGAGTCGTTCCTTGCGTTAAGAGCTGCCTGATATCTGGCATCCGCAGCACGGGCGTTCAAGATCTCCTGATGCGTCGGAGACCAGGTAATCGTCCAAAACAAGAAGGTCCAGGAAACCGTCAGTCTATTCTTGTACTCTGTGTACAGATTGTTCGCCGTTCTGGTGAAATCTGCGCTTGTTTTATCCCTCTGCCCCAGGAATTGGCCGACCACACTGTCGTTCCGCAGCTTGGTGGGTTCGACATTGGTCAGCAGGTCGTATTCCAGGGAGGCGAGCTTGGCTTCCAGCTCGGCTTTTTCGGTCAACTTCTCAAAGAGTTCCTGGTTGACCGTATTGTTCAGGTTCTGCAGGGTCAAATGATAATCATGCTTGAAGGTGTTGAAGTCAAAGCCCGCCAGGCCCTGCTGCAGAATCGCGGACTTGTCAATGTTATGGGAAACCTTGCGGAAATTGGCATAGTCCGCTGAGAGGTAATCTGCAGAATCCTCGGCCAAAACCCGGGCCTCCTGATAGGCCAGGATGATCTGCCCAAAACCGGGGTCGGCAAAGAGCGCCTCGGCATCGACATAGGTCGGGGCCGTTAATCCGGCATAGTCTGTGGCTGCGGTCATATCGCCGGCCTCCATGTGCGTCAGGATACCCTGGACCGCCTTCAGGTCGTTAAGCTCCTTATTGCCTTCCAAGAGCTCGGGGCTGAGTCTCAGATCATAGAACAGGCCGCGCCTTTCAATGGAAACATTGGAATTCACCCTAGAGGCCAGGTCACCGCCTGTAGCCTGGCCCCCGGCCGACAAGGATACCTCCAGTGCCCCAAAAGAGGGGCCGGTTTTTCTTATATGAATTTCAAAAATCCCGCTGCCCGGATCGGCCGCACTCCATGAAGTGTAACCCGTGGCCTGGTTCACTTTTGCAGCCAATTGTTGAATGACCGTCGCCAGGGTGGTCGACTTATCGGGCACCGTGTAGGAATAGGTGGTGCCGTCCACGACCAGATCCCATTTCTCGCCTTGTATCGGGCTACCCGTTACGTCAAGGACATATTCCAGATCACCGGCCTGGGATTGGGCGGCTTCTGTGGATAGGTAGTGCGAAACAACCGGCGCTTCTCCCGACTTGATAATGGTAAATGCACCACTACCGGGCGTGTGGTCCGTTTGGTAGGCGCCGGTTGCCGAAATCCGGGCGGCCAGGCCTGCAGCCACCTCAGAAAGGTTCTCGCTGCCCACCGACACGAAGTATTCCTTGCCGTCCACCCATAATGACCAGCGGTCGCCGGGTACCGGGCTCCCATTCAGCGTGATGACCGTTGTCGAAGATTGTACCGCGAGATCCGGATCGACTGCGGTTATTTGCGCAATCATCGTGCCGCCGGCCGGTTTGACCACGGACAGCCGGTCTCCTTCCGCCACGGCCACATAGTCAGGATTGTCATTGATCCGGGAGGCCAGTTGGGCGGCAACACTCGACAATGAATCGCCTTGCAAAACCTCATAGCTGAAGGAGGTGCCGTCCAGAAACAGTGACCAGACAACACCCTCAACCGGGGGACCTCCCAGCGACAACAGGGCGGTGGCGGCGGTCGCGCCGTCGAGCGTACCGGCCGGCCGGGTAATCTCGTGAGAGACAGTGAGGCTGTCTGCTCCCGTTTTGATGACGGCGACCCGGTCTCCCTCGGCCACGGCGCTATAGCCGTCCAGGGCGTCCACCTGGGCGGCCAGGTCCGCCACCACTGTGGCCAGAGTCACTCCGGTCCCGGAGACGGTATGAGAATATGTGGTGCCGTCGACGATGAGCGACCAGACCTCTTGATCCACCGGTGTTCCGGAAAAGGTCACAAGATCGGCGACCGGCGTAGTATCAATGGCGCCCGCATCCGCTCCATTTATCTGGTGTTGAACGTTGAGCGCATCGCCGTCCAGTTTGGTGATGGTAATCGTTTCCCCATCCGTATCTGCAGTATAATCGTCGAGCCCGTCCACCTGGGAGGCCAGGTCCGCAGCCACCGTGGCCAGGGTCACATTGTCCCCGGACACGGGATAGGAATAGGTCTCACCATCGACGATGAGCGACCAGACTTCTCCTTCCACCGGCATCCCGGAGAAAGTCACCAGGTTGGTGGAAGCCGAGGCTACATGACCCGCGGGTTGGGTGATCGTGTGTTCTACAGCGAGGACACCGCCGGCCAGCTTGGTAATGACCATGGTGTCATCGACAACTTTTGCCGTATAGCCGGTCAGGCCGTTGACCTGTGAGACCAGGTTCGCGGCCACCGTGGCCCGGGATACACCCGTACCTGAAACGGAATAATCATACTGCGAGCCGTCGACCCGAAGGGCCCAGCGATCGCCATCTGCCGGGGTGCCGCTTAGAGTGACCAGGGTCGTGAGGGGTGTGTCGGAATCAACGGCATCGGCCATGGGAGCAAAACTCAGGGCCAGGCTCAAGGCACCCGAAGCCTTTTCGATAGCGATTTCATTGTCGATGCTGTCCACGGTCGCGGCGTAGCCGTCAACGGCATGGATCTGCGCTGCCAAAGCCGAAAGAATCTGCGGCAGAGTCTCATTGGTAACCGTAAGGGAAAACTCGCTGCCGTCTACCCAGACCGACCAGCGGTCGCCTGCATCAGCGATGTCCGAGAGCCTTACCGTGCCCGATGTGTCGGCAACGCTCACTTCGCTGTCCAGATAATTCGTCTTGGTAACGGCAATGATCCCCGGCATTTCCCTGGAAATATTCATGGTTGCGTTATCGGCGGTTTCCCCCTCGTTCACCACGGCCTTGTACCCGGCAACAGCATTGATTTGGGCGGCCAGGTCGTTGACAACATTCAACACGGTTGTGGAGTCGTCAGTGACCGATGATGAATACTCTCTGCCGTCAACCCAGACGGACCAGACGGTTCCGTTGACCGGAGTTCCTGAGAATGTCACCTGCTGCGTGGCGGTCCGGCTGTCGACCTTGGGCTGGCGGGTAGCAATGTTGTAAGAAAGCGAGAGATGGTCGCCGGTTGAATTGGTCATGGCTATCTTCTCACCGTTTCTCACCGCGGAATACCCCGCTGCGCTGTCCACCTGGGCCGCCAGGCCGTCCAGTATCGCTGCAAGGGACTCACCAGCGGCGGGCACATCATGGTAATACAGAACATCATCAACCCAGAGGGACCAGCGCTGGCCGGGGCTCGGGATCTGGCCCGTGAAATCGATTTCCGCCTGGAGGCTGATGCCGACGACCGCCTTTTCAAGCTCTGTTGTCAGATCATCTATAGCCCTGAGCAGGGTGTCGAGCCTGGTGCTTAACTGCCCGGCGTCAGTCAGCGCGGCCACCGCATTGGCGGCTGTCTTGGCATTCTGCAGGGCCGCGACGGTCACGGTTTCGGCCCCTTCATAGGTCGCCCGATAGCTGTTCATCATGGAGGCGAGGTTCGCGGACGGATGGGTCAGCACTGTGTTGTTGACGTAGTTTTGGATCTGGCTGAGGGCGGGACAGTTGGCCAGTTGGCTGCCGGTCATGTAATCATCGGCAACGGCCCTGATGCCGTCCCTGTTGACGAGTGCCTGTTGCCGGGCCTTCTGGGCATTCTCTATTCCCACACGGTAGTATTGTACGGTTGCATCCTCGACGAATAACCCTTTGATCTGAATCCACAGTTGAGTATACCAGGGCAGGTTGTTCCACCAGTTGTCTCTTGCTGCGATCCAGGCATTATAGGTATTGTCCTTTGCTACATAATCGTCCTGAGCCACCTTGTAGTCCTTTAACAGCCCTACCAGGTAGTCCTTGAATACAGCCTCTTCCCCGGCTATCAGGGTTTCGATCTTGTTCTGGAAGGCGTTCTGGGCGGTGGTCAGGTCTTCAACCAGACCGGCGGCCGCTTCCCGGGCCGCATGAAGGGCCATATCGGAAAGCTCGCTCAAACTGGCGCCGTCGGCCACGATGCCGGCGTAGATGACGGCCTCGGCCTGCAGGGCTTCAACCAGCCGGGTATTTTCTTCCGGGGTGAGGTTGCTGACCTGCAGGGCGTTGGTGATCTTGCTCAACTGCCGTTCGCTGAACCAGTGCTGCACCGTGTTCTTTTCCAGGGTGGCGTCAGCGGCTTCGGAAGCAAGGGAACTGTCGACCACGACTTTATCGCTTCCCGCCTCGCCCAGCAGGAAAAGCTGGTTGGCTATGGCATCGACCGTGCCGCTGCCCACCAGGAAGGTGTCGTCACCCGCACCGCCGTGCAGGAAGGTCTGGCCGGCCACCGCTTCAACCGTAAAGGTGTCGGCGGCCGGGCCGCCGTGAATGAAGACTTGCCCGGTGTGCAGGGTGTTGTCGAGGGTCATCCGGCTGCCGAGAGTCTGGTTGAGCGTCAGATCAAGCTCTTCGAATTCACTGAAATAGATCGTGTTCGGCAGTTCGGATTCGCCCACCGTGCTCCAGTCGAGCACGGCGCCTTCGGTGACGCTCTGGATGTAGCCGGCGCTGAGCTCTACCGTATGGCCCGTGGCGGCTATCAGGCTGACGCCGACCAGGTTGCGCCTGACGACCCCGTCTTTGACGTATTCCTGATACTGGCCGGTCCACTTCAGGGTGCGGGAGCCGTCCGAGATAGCGCTGATGTCGTAGAGCAGCTCGGAGCGGCTGGGATCGGGGTGGGGCGTGGTCACGAGGTGGACGGTGAAGCCTGAGCCGGCCAGGAAGTCCTGCAACTGAGAGACGGCCGAAACCACCAGGCCGTTTTCAAGGGTGTCCTGGAACGTGGCATACCCCATCCCGGCCGAAAGGGTGATGGAGCGGGTTTCATCCCCTGTCAGGGCCTTGAGGGTGTCGATCAGCCCCCCGGTGGCGTCCAGGGCCGGATCCGTGGCATACCGGTCGTTGAACATGACCTGCTGGCGGATATAGTCGTAGAGATCGCCTTCCACGCCGGCCGGGATGCCCATGGCCAGAAGATCGGTTTCGCCGCCGGCCGGCTGCGGGGTGGCAATGGTGATCTTGCCGTCGTCGGTCGTGATCAGCCGCTTTCTGATGGTGGTATCGGAGAAATCAACGTCCGTGTAGCCATCCTCGTTGTGCAGGTAGATGCGGTCCACCGCCCCTTCGCCGCCCACAACGGCGACCGGGGTGACGATGCCGGAAAGATCATGGAAGGCCGGGACCGTCACCTGCCGCCTGTGTTCGAGCTTCTGGCCTTCAAAGGGGACGACCTGGTGGGCGGGGAGCCGATCGATGGTGCCGATGGTCAGGCCATAGGCGATGGGGGTCGAGGCGGATCCTACGATGTAGGCGTCCACGGAAGCGTACTCGGTCCACCTGGAACCCGGGGTGACCAGTTCAAAGGTCGGTGTTTCGCCGCCGAAGAAGACCGAATCGCTGCCGGTGCCGGTGTTGACCACCAGGTCGGACTGGGCTCCCATATTGACGCCGTAGATATAGACATTGTCGTCGCCGGCGCCGGTGAGGAGCTGGATCCGCTCAATGGACAGGATGCTGCCGAGCTGGAGTCCGGCACCGTAGATGCGCTGCACGGTCGTGTCGGCAATCTGGTCGTCGTCCGTGTCGATATCCTCGGTATAGATGTAGAAATTGTCGCTCAGGGCGGTGCCGACGATGGCCAGGGAATCAAAGCCGGCGCCGCCGTCGATTTTGACGTTGGCGTTCTCCACGTAAACCAGGGTGTCGCTGTCCACCTCACGGGTATCGACGTCGTGATGGTTCTGCGTATTGATCAGGGTGTTGGTCTGCCCGAGGGATATCTCGGCCTGGTCGCCGGCGTCTTGGAAGGTGACTACAAAGGCATTGGGGGTGATGCCGGAGACCGATACCTGCACATCGGCACTGACGGGCGCGCTGTTCAAGGCAGCTTCAAGGTTGGCCGCGGTCCGGGCGTGTGTCGCCCCGATCTCGATGATTCCGGTTTCGTATCCATTGAACGTCAGGCTGAAGGCACCGCTGTCGGCGTTGCCGAGGGCAATCTCCTGGATCTCCCGGGTCGTGTCGTCGCCCGGGGTGGTGGTCGTGATCAGGGGCACCATTCTTTCCGTGACCCCGCTCACCTTGGTTTCGGCGGTTTCGATCACATTCAGCCGGCCGTCGTCGCGAAGGGTCAGAAGGGCGCGGATAAAGAAGGTGTCATCCCCGTTGTCGCCGTACAGTTCGATGTCGGCCAGGTTGTGGCTGACCTCGAAGTAATCGTTGTCCTCGCCGCCGTAGATCTTCATGGGGAAGGCGGTGCCGTGGGTGACCTCGTTGACCACGGTGACCTCCCGTCCTGCGACCAGGACGGTCTCGGTGGACAGGACCGAGCCTACAAAGAAGCTGTCGTTGCCCTCATCACCGAAAATGTCGAACTGCCGGGACGCGTCGTCGCTGATGAACTTGTCGTCGCCGGCGCCGCCGTGCATGGAAACGGTTTCCACCGTTCCGTAGTTGACGACCTGATAGTTGGTCTCGGGAGCGGCCAGACCCCGCTCGGTGATCTCCATGAGGGCTTCCTCGTCCAGCAAATCCGTGGGCTGGTACGCGTCGGCCGCATCGGTGAAATGGGCAATGATCAGGCCGTCGCCGTGCTCGCCATAGTCGGTCCAGCGGTCGGCGCTGAATTCAGGGATCTGGCCCGTGGTATCCTCGTTTCGCTTGTAGACCGTATCGAGCTGGATGGTGTCGTTTCTTGAACTTCCGAGAAAGAGGAGCTGATCGATGCCGTAGTTGGCATCGTCTTCGGCGATCGTGACCAGGTTGATGCCGTCGGAAGCCCCTGTGGCCATTTCGAGGTCGATGGTGTAGTTATCGCCGTCCTGGCCACCGTCGAGGGTAAGGAAGTGATCTCCCTCTCCGGTCATCCCGCCGCGGGCGTAGATGTTGTCGCTGCCCGGGCCTGCATGCACATAGGTTCCGCCCGGGGCGAAGCTGTCGATGGTGATGCTGTCATCGCCGGCGCCGAGGGTGACGGTCATGGTTTCAAAATCGGTATGGAAGATGGCGTCGCTGCTGCCGTCGGCCATGCCCAAACCGCTGACCGTGTGATACACGACGCCGTCCATCTCCGTTTTCCCGAGCCTCCCGGAGGCCCCGCTGCCGTCCCCTGCATTGGACACCTTCAGGACGTCCGTACCGCCGCCGGGGGCAAGGGTCAGGATCCCGTCGATATCATGGAGGGTCTCCGTCCAGCCGGTGACCTGGAAAATGCTGTCTCCCCCGGTATCCACGACATCCGTTACGGTCGAGGTGCCGCGGACGGTGAAGGTGTCCTGACCGCTGCCAAGATTGATGTCGAGATCCTCGACGCCCTGGTAGTGAATCACGCCCGGTGCCAGGCCGCTCAGGGAGTCGGCGGTGAGGGTGGCATCGAAAACCCCTGAAGCGCCGGAATTGTCAACGAATAGATAATCATCCCCTCCCTGCCCGCTGACGTGCAGGTCGCCTCTGATTTCACTGACCCGGTCGGCCGCGTTGGACACCAGGACCGTGTCGTCACCGTCGCCGGTCATGAGCTCCACGGTCCCGTCGATGGTGCTTACGATCTCCAGGGTGTCGTCATGTTCGCCGGTCTGGATGTGGACCCCCTCGATGGAGACAAAATCGATGGGCTCGGTGAGTTCCAGGCCGGTCAGGGTGGTGTCGGTGAGGGTGACGGACAGGGATCCGTAGGCGCCGCCGGCAAGGACCCGCAACTGGTCGAACCCTCCGTCGTCCACGGATTCGACCATCTCGAAGGGCCGGGTGCCCACCACCAGCTTGAGGCGGTCCACCTCGATGGTCGCCTCCTGGTTCAGCAACACATTGCCTAACTGGTCCCGGTTGTATATGGCGCCGCCCGGCAAGGTGCCGTTATTCTTCACCCTCGGCACCGCAGGATAACGGTCCGTCTCCACATCCAGGCCCTGGAAATCGTACCAGATCAGCGGTGCATGGTTGTCATCCGTTGCAGCAAAGACCTTGTTCGGAGTGAGAGCGGTGGTCATCTTGCCTACTTCGTCAAAGAAAAGGGGCTGGGGGATGCCGCTCCGGTTTTCATTGTCGATCACCACGGATGGATTGGGGATACGGGTGCTGTAAGCCCCAACCAGCGTATCCCCGCCCCCGCTGAGATTGTAATACTGCCAATAGAGGGGCACCGCATTCGTGCCGCCGCCCGGCTGGATGGCCTGGCGGTTGGTCTTGACATCGAGGGTGAGGTCCCCCTGCCCGTCCAGGTAGAGCGGCTCGTTGGCGACGATGATGGCCTGGCGGTAGGCTTCTGAGGCCTCGGTGGTCAGGTTGTCGTTTGCATCCAGGTAGAGCGGGTTTCCATCCCCATCCATCCGCTGGAAACCCACCCGCCAGTCGGGCTGGTTCCCGGCTGCCTCCGTGGTGAGGTTGCCGTTCTCATCCAGATAGAGGGCGACCGCCGGGTGGCCGGGGACGGCCGTATCCTTAATATAAGGATTTGCGCCGGCATCGGGATCGGCTGTGGCGCGCGGTTGGATGATCCCATAATAGGTCGTATAATAGATGTAGACATCGCCGCTGTAAGGGTTTCCGTCCCCGTCCCTGTTGGACTCGATGAAATTGTTGTACGCCTGCCAGGCCCGGAACCCGACCTGGTCGGGATGATTGTAAGTCTTATTCGGGTTTGTCGGATCCTCGGCCGGGGGCACATATTTGGCTGCCCCCAGCTTCTCTGTGGTGGTCACCAGGTTGCCGAGGCTGTCGACATATTGATAGAGCGGCACGGCCAGCTCGTCGTCGAAGTCCTCGACAACGGTATAATCAATCGCGATGGAGGTCGTCGACTTGGTGCCGTCGGCATAGAGGTAGTACCCGTATTGCTGGTAACCCTGTTTCTGGTACCCCTGCCCGACCGGCCGGATCAGTTCCTTGTTGCCGTTGTCGTCAAAGTGGACAGGCAGCACAGCCGAGCTTCCCGGTGCAACCTGCTGGAGCAGGGTGCCGCCGGAGCGTGTAGATACCGTGCCGGTCCCATCCTGGTAGAGGGGTACCACGGTTTTATTGTCCTGCATGATCTGCAGGGCCTGGACGCCGGTGGAGGCCGTGGTCAGGTAGCCGTCCCCGTCCAGATAAAGCGGCCGGGATCCATACCCGTTCTGGTCGACGATGATCACCGGCCGACCCGCGGCATCGGTGCTCAGGTTGCCCAGGGCATCTTCGTACAGAGGCCGGCCGGCCCCGTTTTTCAGATGGTACCCCCGGAGCTGGAAGCCGGTCTCCAGGTAGCCCTGGGCCTGCTCACCGCGGCGCTGCACCGTGTCCTTGATGGACTCGCCCGTGGCCGGGTCGATAGCCATGACGTAGAGGTCGAGATACTGTTCCACCTGGACCCGGTGATCGCCTGAGATCGCCTGACACAGGGCTGCGGCGACACTCTGCAGGGTGTCGCCGGTCTGGGCCGGGTAGCTGTATCTCTTGCCGTTCAGGATGACGGCCCATTCCTGGCCGGGCGCCACCGTGCCCCGCAGTTCGAACTGGGTGACATCCTTCCACCGGGTGCCGGTGATGCTTCCCGCCTGGTCCACGCCCCTGAGGATCCGGACGGAAAAGGCGGACCCGTCCGTTGCACCGACGGTCAGGACGCTGCCGCTGACCGCCACAGCAAAGTCGCTGCCCACCGCATCCTGCAGACCCGTTGCCACGGCATCCAGGGTCAGGCCGTCGGTCTCGTTGGCCTGGTACACGTAGTCCGTCTCGTTCAGGGTCAAGGTCCAGTCCTCGCCGGCCTTCACCGACCCGGACAGGACGATTTCGGCGGCGCTCCAGTATTGCCCCACGGGGGAACCCAGCCGGGTGATGGATGCGCTTGTCCCGTTGACGGACACATCACTCAGGACACTGATATGGGCCGTCCGATCGTTGTCCAGGATCACTTCCCGGTACTGCAGGGCCGGGGCGTCCGGGGTGCCCCCCGCGGTGTTGATGTAGACGCTGGGAACCGCGCTCAGGAGGCCGTCGTGAGCCGCCGGATTGTAGGGGATCCCGGCCGACTCCTCGCTGATGGCGCCGTCCCCGTCAAAATGGACTTTTTCCTGGATTCCGACCAGGGTCTGCTGCGCATCGCTGACCTCCACGGTATCGCCGCCACCGCCCCCCAGGACGTTTGTCTCCCCGAGGAGCGAGCGCACATCGAGCCGGTCATCACCACCGCCAAGGGCGATGCGGGTCGGTATCTCCTGACCGTCCGGCGGCACCGCGTCCATGAGGAACGTGTCGTTCCCATCTCCCAGGCGCAGGTCGAGATCTTCGAAGTTCTCCAGCCAGACGCCGTCAAAGGCCTGGCCGTTGACCGTCCTATGGCCCATGCCCAGGCCGCTCAGGTTGAGGTATTCGTCATCGTCGACCTGGATATTGCGCAGGGCACCGGTGAGATCGGTGCTGCTGCCCTTGCTGTGAACGATGAGGCGGTCCTGATCGGAAAAGGAATCCTCGCCGGCGTCGATCTTCACCAGGCCCTGGATGCCGTCCAGGCTGTGCACGGCATCGACCTTGATCGCAAAGGGATCGGGATCCACGGTGATCGCCGGAGGGGTGATGGTCCGCGGTTCCGGCCAGAGCTCCATGCCCTTCTCGAAGGTGACCGTGGGCATCTGCATGGTCCCCTGCGCATACATATCGATCCAGCGGAAGGCGATCTTTGAGTCGACCATGCGCGTGTCGTCGATCAGCGCCTCCAGGCCGCCTTCGTACTTCAGGTCGAAATAGCGGTAAGTGGACTTGTTCGAGTAATACCAGCTCTCCACATACTCCCTGACCTGCCCCTCATAATAGGGCCTGTATTCCGGGTTGATTAAAAGGATGATATTTTCGACAAACCCGAACCCCAGGAATTCTTCCAGGAGACTGGCGCCGAGCTGGATGTAAAAGGGCGCCGGGGTCAGGGACTCCACCCAGTACTCGATATAGGGATCATCCTGAATGACGAAGGAAGGCGGCTGGTAGGTGAAGGCCGGCGGATCGAAAAACAGGGTCGGGTGGTCGCCGCCCAGGTGGATCTTGTCGTCACCCGTGCCGCCCCGCACCGTCACCTCGAGGTGCGCCGGGGATGCCAGGATGTAGATTTCGTCATCGCCGCCGGCGGCGTTGACTTCCAGTTTTTCGATACCGCTGAAATAGGTCAGCCGGCCCGCGCCTGCCACGAACTTCTCGGTGATGATGAAGGTGTCGGCGATGGGCGTGCCGTTGATGATCACCGTGTCATTGCCCGAGCCTCCGTAGACGTGTACCGGCGCATTCTGGAGGTACTCGTAGCGGTTGGACCCGGTGCCGCCGAAGAGCCGGGACAGGTTGGTGATCATGCTCGGATCGTCGGGGTTGTCATTGAGCACCAGGAAGGTGTTGATCACAAAGGTGTCGTCATCCTCCTGGCCGAAGAGGAACAACTCGGCCATGTTGTGGTTGACTTCGAAGTAGTCGTCGCCGGTGCCGCCGTAGACATAGAGGGGCGCGCTGTTCCCGCTGGTCATGTGGCGGGTGTCGGCAATGGGGATGCCGTCCAGGTACGTCAGATCGGCATTGCCCCGGTCCGGAATGGTCGGCACCGTGCCCACGGTGATGCGGTCGTCGCCGGCGCCGGTTTCAACAATGGTCTGGACAGCGTTGTTATTGGAAAGCACAAGATCCTCACCGCCCAGGGTCTTGAGGGTCAACCGCTCGGTGTTGCTGAACCGGACGTCTTCCCGCTCGGGGCTGTCCCCCTGGATCAGAAATTGAAGCCGTGAAGCGACCGAGGCATCGGTGTCCCCCTCGACACTCCGGTATGCGTAGGTCTTGCCCCCGAGCCGGATCACCCATTGCTGGCCGGCGAGCAGGGTGCCGTCCTCGGGGTTGTCGGCCGTAATCCTGAAAAGCGCTGAATGACCGGAGAACTGGGGCGTGATTTGCACTCCGTCCTTGGCGATCACCAGGTCGCCGGCCAGGGGTGCCGGACCGTTGATGGTCACGTCGGTAAAGACCGCGTCGCGGCTATTGAAAATGTTGGATGCCTGGTACTCGACGATGTAGGGGAAATTCGGGTCGTAAAATTCTCCGCAGGAGACGATCCCCACGCCGCCGGCGGCATTCAGGGTGAAGATGTCCGCTGCGTCTGTGCCCCTGACCTGCAGCTCGTCGTAGCCGGACTGGCCGCCGGTGTCATGGACATAGTATTCGGCCCCGTCGTTTTTCAGATTGATCAGGTAATACTCGTTCCAGGTGTCGTCGTTTCCGAGGTTGTCCAGCGTGACCCGGCCCATCCAGTTGCTCACCGCAAGAACATCCGGGCCGACGGAGATCTGGTTGTCGCTGTCACCCACCACCAGGACGTTGTTGCCGTCACCGCCCCAGATTTCGGCCTCCTCGAAGATCTCGTCACCCACTTCGGGATCGATCAGGGTCTCCACCTCGGCCCCGGTCGCATACACATCCCCCGCATCGTTCATGCCGAAGATGATCGGTTCCGGTCCCATGTCCTCGGCGGTGTAGTCTTTGCCGGCATCGTTGATCGCGTCGGCCAGACCCTTGGCCACCGCCACCATCCGGACGTCATCTGCCGTCACCGTATAGCTGTAGTCGGTGCCGTTCACCTCGAGCGTCCATACCTGGCCGGCCTTGACTTCACCGACCAGCTTGATCTCCACCTGAGTACCGATCGTGTTCAGCTCGCTCTGGCTGTTCGCGTCGGCCGGCGCGGTCAGGACCGCCGTGGGCGCGGTCGGCTGGGCACTGCCGTCCCGCAGGGTGAGGTAGGCCTCTCGGGTCTTGGCCGCCTCGTTGGCGGCCTGCTCGGCGACCTTGTCGCCTTTTTGCAGGGGCTGGCCGTCGTCTCCGAGGATGGTGCCGACCACGAAGGTGTCGCCGAACAGGGAGACATCCCGGTTGAAGGCCTCCCGCAGGACATCGTGGCCGCCGGTATCCAGGAAGGTGTCCACCCCTCCCCGGCCGGTGAGGATATCATCGCCCAGGCCGCTGTCCAGAACATCGGCAAAGGGTGTGCCCACCAGGATATCCTTGCCCTCCCCGACCTCCTCGACCTTGAAATACATGGAGAGATAATTTCGGCTGTTGTTCACCCCGGCAGCGTCGATGACGTTGTCGCCGGCGTAGGCGAAGAGGGTCAGGTTGTCCCCCTGAAAGCTCGGGACATGGTCGGGATCGAAGGTCGGTGCCAGGTCGGCGCCCCGGCCGTTGACGATGAGAAAATCGGCGCCGTTCTCATAGTCGATGGCGATGCCGCCGGCCCCGTCGTCGGTGGAGAGCGTAAAGACGTCATCCACCAGGTAATGGTTGCCGTAGAGGTTTTCCAATCCGCCGTGGATCACGATCGAGTCGATGGAACCGTCGTCGCCGTATACCGGTTTTTCATAGGTGTAGGTCCGCTCGGCGAGATAGGTCCGCCCGAAATCGACCCCGACGCTCTCTCCTTCGGTTTTGGCGGTGATGGTGACGAGCATCCCATCCAGGACCGCATCGTAGAGCGCACTGCTGCCCATACCGTTCACCTGCACGGTTTGGTCGTCTTCCACCATCTCATAGCCGTTGAGCAGGGCATCGATGACGGTGTCGATACTGTCTTCTTCCTGCACCCTGTAGGAGTAGGTCTCTTCTCCGAGGTTCACGGTCCACAGGTCGTCAACCGCGACCTCCAGATCGGTGAAGTCCAGTTCCGCCACCGTGTATAAGGGAACATAGGGGACATCCAGCAGGCGAATTTCGGAGAGTTCCGGGACGATCCAGTCATAGCCGAAGACCCGCCCCCCCTGCTCCAGGGTGATGTCGATGCTTTCCTGGAACGCCACCGCATTGAAGCCGTCGTCGGCATCGATCAGCGCCGCAAGCTCCCGGGCCACGTCGGTCAGGGTGTCGTTCTGCTGGGCCGTGTAACTGAAGATCTTTGGGTCTGCATCATCGGAGAGGTTGTCATCCAGGAAGATGTCGTAGGCTTCGCCTGTTTGGATCTCTCCGCGGAAGTTGAGTTGGGTGGCCTGTTCGATGGCGCCGACCCGGGTGCCGGCGACATCGAAATATTCGACCGTTTGCCCCATCACCGGGTCGCCGTTTTCGTCGCGCAGGGTATCGACCACCGTCTGCGTGGCGCCGCCGTCTCCCAGGTCGAGGGTGATGTGCTCGACCTCCGATCCTTGCAGGTCGGCCACTTCGAAGCTGTCGGCCCCCATGGCGGTGTCGATCTCAAAGCGCTCCACCTCGGTGGTGGCCATGGCGATGACGGTTCCGCCGGTGACATCCACCAGCATCCCCGTGTCCACCGGATGGACATAGGTAAAGGACGCGCTGGGGTGGTCAATGTCGGGGGTTTCCGGAAGATCGATCCCGGCCGGACGGCTGACCGTCACCTCGGTGGGCGTGACATCTGCGATCCAGACAGCGCCGATATCGACCCGCTCGCCTTCATCGGAGGTGACCATCGCCAGGGTGTCGGACCCGCCGCCGCCGGCCAGAAAGGAATCCAGCGCATCGCCGTCCATCCATTCGATGCGGTCGTCCCCCTCGCTGCCGACCATGACATCGATCCCCAGGCCGCCGTTGAGAATGTCGCTTCCGCCGTGGCCCAGCAAAACGTCGGCGCCCTCGCCCCCTTCGATCCGGTCGTCGCCCTCGCCCCCTTCGAGCCAGTCATCGCCCTCATCGCCCTTGAGCACGTCATTTCCGGCACCGCCGTAGATGAGGTCCACATCCAGGCCGCCGCTGATGGTGTCGTTGCCGCCGCCGCCGTAGATGGTGTCCCTGCCGGCCCAGGCATCGATGGTGTCGTCGCCCTCGCCGCCGTCGATATAGTCGTCGCCGCTCAGTCCGTCGCTGTTTTCGCCGGCGTCGATGATGTCATTGCCGCTGCCGCCGAAGATGAAATCGCTGCCGAAGCTGCCGGCGATCTGGTCGTCGCCTTCATCGCCCCAGAGCCGGGCAGGGGCGCTGCCCTTGGTGAAGATCAGGTCGTTGCCGCTGCCGCCGTGGATCTCAACTTCCGCCGTCACTCCCGAGTCGACCAGGATCTGGTCGTTGCCGACGCCCGCATCGATCATGATCTTCTGAACTCCGGTGTATTCTTCTGCAAAGCCGTTCCACTTCACCTTGGTGACCTGCACCTCTTCGCCGTCGATCTCCACCACCTCGCCGGTGATTTCGATGAACTCGTCGATATACTTCGAATCCTCAAAATCCGGATCATAGTAATCAATGGTTTCGTTATCGGGGGTGGGGTCCCGAAAAACGGCCCGGTCGCCGACGTTGACGTGGATCACCCCGTCGGGATCGGTGACCTTCCCGTAGTAGAGCCGGGTGCCGTTTTTCAGTTCGGCCTTCAGGTACTGCCCTTCCGGTCCCGGCGTCTCCGGGGCGTTCGGATCCGGATTGGCAGGAATTTCGACCTCCCGGGCGACATCGTTGACATCGACCAGAATTGGCGGTTCCGTGCCCCGGCATTCAAAATGGAACCGGGCCAGGGTGGCACGGAGGAACTCGTAATTGAATGAGACCAGCGGCGGCGTGCCGACATTCACGAAGGCGGTGAGCCCGGCTGAGAGGCTGCCGTCCAGGTCAAAGAGGCAGAGGGGACTGTGCTCCAGCCGGTCGAGGAGCTCCCAGCCGTACATCTTGCCGTCAAAGGCCACGGTATTGTAGAAATCAAGATCGCTGTCGTAATACCCCTTGTGCCCTTCCCAGACCGGATCGTCGTTGAGGTCGAAGTAGATGTCCGCACCGATGCCTCCCGCGATGCCCACTTCCAGCAGCCCGCTGAGCCCCAGGGCCGCGCCCGCCTTGAGGTCGACCCCCAGGGTCAGCTCCGGCCTCTCGGTGGTGAATTTCTGGCCGTCAAAGGCATAGTCGCCCAGGTAGAAGCCGTTGAAGACCTTCCACACCTCCTCGAGGTTCAGGTCCCAGCTCGTGGGATCAAGATAATCTCCCAGTTCCCATCCCTCGGCCCATTGGCTGATGCCGCTGGTGTCGAATCCGAAGGTGAAGTCCGTGGTGGCGGTCACCCGCCCCCCCAGAACCGCCATGAGGAAGGGGAGCTGGGGGATGATGGGGAAGGCCTTGTTGTACTCGAAATCCAGCCTCAGGGCCGGCAGCTCGTAGACGAAGAGATCCACGGTCTGCCCCCGGAGCAGTCCGAATATGGAAGTCGGGTCGGTAAGGATCGGGAACTTGATGCTGCCCCTGGTGGTGCCGATGCTGTCCAGGAATCGGTTCGCTTTTTTCTGGTTTTCCGAAGGCGTTCCACCGTCCCCATCGTCATCCTTCAGCTCGGAGGGGCTCCGGGGCGGCGGGGCCGCGGCAGGCGCCTCTTTTTCTTCAGGGTTCTGCGGCTTGCGCAGGTTCGCGCCGATGGTGAAGGTCCCGAAGTTGATGAGGACCGGGTCGTTCGGGTCTTGGGTATCGATGAAATCCGCGATCCGGTCCGCCAGCTTGACCGCGTCGGCGATCGCCTTGATCGCCTTGACCACGCCGGCGTACTTGGTATTGCCCAGGACCGTGCCGGCCAGGCCGAGCAGGGTATTTTCAGTTGCCCCGGTGATGCTCATGCCCGGGAGCGAGTTCAGTTCCTCCAGCAGCGAGATGGGGGTCGTGAGCAGCTCGGCCACAGGGGCGATCGGATCGATGAACTGCTTGACCGTGTCGATGATCGGCGCGGCAAAACCGCTGATCAGCTCGCCGAGGTTGAGGGTGACATTCTCAAAAACCACCAGGGGCATGCCGCCGAAGGTGTCGGGGTCCGAGGAGGTGTCCACGTTTACAAAGAGCTGGCTGTAGTGGAGAGTGGTGGTGATCTCGGGCAGGGACATATCCATGCCGAAAATGTCGAAGGAGTCTTCAATCGCGAGCCGCAAATCGAGGTCCACATCGGCCCAGGCCGACAGGGAGGCCACCAGGTTTTCGCTGATGCCGGTAAAGAAAGCGGGAATCTCCGTGGCCCCGGTGCCCCAGCCGAAGAGCATGAGCCGCTCGTCGTTTCTGCCCGGGTCCCGGACATCCACCGAGAAGGTGCCGAAGATGCCGCTGGCCCCGTCCGCGTCGATGACATCCTTCATCCCTGCGCTGAGGATGGCCAGCACGCCGCCGGCCTCGAAACCGGGACTCACCGAGGCGGACAGCTTCAGCTCGAATTCATCGCCGCCCGGGGTCACGCCGCTCGTGTCGAGGTAGACCCCGCCCCCGTTTACAGGATTGTTCGGGTCGACGGCAAAGCCGAGTCCCATGCCGAATACATAGTCCAGTCCCAGATCGATGGAGCCGTTGACTTCGAGACCCAGGCCCGGAAGACTCCCGCCGAAATTGAGGGGAATGGGGATGTCAAAAATAGTGCCCGCCAGAATGATGTTGAACTGGATATGTTCGTCGTCCAGGGTCAACTGGATCTGGTCCGGCGAGGTGATGCTCTCGTAGCTGAGGGTGCCGCCCGGGTTGTACACGATCCTCTTGAGCAGATCAACGCCCCCTTCGTCGTTTTTGCCCAGGTATTTGAAAAGCGCTTCCTGGATGAGCTCGATGGTGGTCTTGTCGAGGTTTTCCTCAGAGCCGAGCAGGACGCCGCCGATCCCTCCGGTGTAGGTGCCGTCTTCGTTCGGGACACCGACCATCCGGTGCTTTAGATCATCGATAAAGGCGGACGCCTCTTTCAATTTGTCGCCGATCATGGGCAGGGCCATGGCAGCGAACCGGCTGTCAAAGCCGTCTCTGAGACCGTCAAAGAGGCCGTTGAGGCCGTCCACGATATTTTGGGGATCGTTGAGGATGCGGAAGAGGTTGAATCCGGCCAGCAGGTTGGGGGTGACGATTTCCAGGCCCTGGAAGCCGCCGAACACGTCAAAACCGGTGGACAGGTGCAGCACGTTGTCCCCATAACCGTCGCCATTATTGTCGGCAGTGCTGCCGCCCATGGGCAGGGTGGGGGTCGGGAAGTAGAGGGGAAGATCAAGTGTGGCAAAAGCCCCCAGCTTGAGATCGAGAAGGGAGGTGCCTCCGGAGATCAGTTCGCCTATGGTATAGCGGTGGTCACCCTCTGCCTCCTCCCGCAGGCCGAGGTGGCCGAGGAGACTCAGGTTTGCGGTGCCGTCCTTGACGGCCAGGCCCACTTCTCCGATGATCGGCACCCCGATGCTCGCCTTGAAGTCAAGGGGATCGCCGGTGCCTGCTTCGGCCCCCAGGGTAATCCCGGTGCTGTCGGTGATAAAGGGCTGCGGCAGGAAGAAGGCGCCGAAGTCCAGCCCTACGCCGAGTTCGAAATCGGCAAAGGCATCCAGGGCGATGGAGCCGGCCGCCGCCACATCGACTTCGAAAAGCCCTCCCTCACCAATCAACGCCTTGATCTCATCCGGCACACTCGGTGAGCCGACAAGGTCCTGCAGGTCGAACTGGAAGGGGATATCTGCGCTCAGGTGCCTCTCAAAGCCAAACTCCACCGTGAAGGCCATGTCCTCGAAGGTAAAATGGACCAGCCTGTTCTTCTCGTAGTTGTACAGGGCATCCCGGTCCGCCTTTCTCGCCTCAAAGGCGGTGAGACCCTCAACCAAAGCCAGGGCGATTTCGCCGTCTGTGGCGAATTCATCAAGATCCAGGGCCTGCAGGTCGGCAAGGGCCTGGTCCGGATCGATGTCCGTCGAGGTCAGAAGAGTCCTGCTGACAAGAACCGACTCGAGCACTTCTCCCTTGCTCAGGGCCAGGGCCAGGGCATAGTCGGTCGCATTTTCATCCAGACCGTGACTCTTGAGCAGAGTCGCTGCATCCTTCAGGGCATCACCGCCGTCCCTGACCCGGTCACGGCTCTGTTTCAGCCCATCGACCTGATCCGTCACCATCTGGGTCAGTTTCGTGACGATATCACCTTCGCTCGTGATGCTGTCCAGGTCCAGGTTGCGGACGCCAAAGACGCTTTTGGCCAGGTCCAGCGCCATGCCTGAGAGGGAGCCAAGCTGGCTCCACAACTCCTTAACAAAAGTGATGTCATCCGTATTGTCGAGGGCCGCCTGGATCTCGCCGTCGGTGGCAGCACCGCTGAATCCCGAGCCCAGCAGTTTCAGAAAGTCTTCCATGTAGCCGGCGTTGGCCTTCAGCAGGGCGCGGGCATCCTTGAGCGCTTGCAGGCGCGCAAGATCGGCCAGGGCCTCGGCTGCCTCCTCGGGGGTCGCATCGTCGGACAGGTCGTACTCGTCGAGAACCGTCCGTGCGATCCGGATGTCGCGCTTCGTCTTCAAATCCGCATACTGATCCTTGAAGAGGTCTTCGGCCATGACCATGGCGATCTCTTCATCGGTGGCATTGCCGTCCAGCATCGGTGAAAGGCCCTTGAGGTTGGCATCCGCGTCTATCACGCCCGTCTTGGTGCCGAGGCCGAAATCGACCTTGAAAGTGGACTGGATCAGGAAGTTGATCTCCCGTTCGAGGGAGGCCAGGTCCGTGATATTCTCTTTCAGGTAGTCCACCCCGGACTTGAGGGACTCCATGAAATTCTTCCCATCCTGCAGGGTCTGCACGTCTATGGCGGCATTGGTGCCGGTGAGCGCTGAGAGCGCCGTCATCTCGGGCCGGTTCCTGTTGTTGTCAAAGACAACCTTCCAGGTGCCGGTCGACGGTTTCTCCACCGTGACCCCCGAGATAGCTGAAAGAGCCTCGATGGCCTCCTTCAACTCTTCGATCCCTGCATTATAGGCAATCTCCGCGGTCTCTTCGCTCTCGTATTCGAGAGTAAAGGTGCCGCCGTCGGCGCCGGTGATCGTTATCACCTGCACCTCCTGATCGCCGCCCATAAGCTCCACCAGGCTCTTGTTGAGCACCGGCAGGTTCTTGTAGGCAATGCTGTCCTCGGCGATCAGGCTGTCAAGGCCGTCGGAGATGCCGCTGAGGATCATGTCAAAGGAGAAATACTTCAGCAGGCTCGCCATGGAGAAGAGGGCGTCCGCCTGCACGTGATCATCGAGGGAATCGAAGAAATCGGCCATGGACCAGTCGGCGGGGATGGTGCTGTCTGATTGGCTGGTGACCGTGGCCGTTATTCCGTTAAAGATGGGCAGGGGCGTCTGGAAGAGAGCGGGCAGCATCACTTCGTATGAACTGTCCGGCGCCAGAGTGCGGGAGTTGATCTCGGCGCTGATCTCTCCGCCGGCGTCAGGGATCAGTCGCCCTTCAGTCCCCATGGTGACCCCGGTTTTCAGGCGCAGGGTGCCGCCGGTAATCGTGGTCGCCAGGGGCCCGAGGTTCAGGGAAAGACTCACAGGCGCGTCATGATCGAAACTGAGAGACCCGGTCAGGGAAGGATCTTCCACGTAGAATTCGCCGTCGTCGTCAAGGCCGAAAATGAAGTCCATGGTCAGGCCGGCTTCCAGGGTAAAGTCGGCCGATGCCGTGGCCGGTACCTTCAGGCCGAAGTATTCCCCAAGGACATCGTCGGAAAAGTCCGGGGCCACCTGCCGGTCGGGCCGGGTCAATTGGACGATGGCCTGAAAATCGAGGGGACTGCCTGTCGGCCCCTCGTAGAGGGTCCAGGTGGCGGTCCACCCCTCCGTGAGATTTTCAATACTGTTCGTCATGCCCACGAGATCCTGGGCCGTGACATCGGCGCTCGACTGGAAGAGGGTATCGAGCGCCCCTTTTATGTCGTTGATCATCCCGGTATAGTCTCCCCCGGAAAGATTCCAGAGTTCGGAGAGGCTCTGCTCCACGAGGGGCACGGGTGCAGCATCCGACATCTCGTCGATCTCGGTCCTGAAAACAGCGGCCCAGTCGGCCAGGGCCCCGAGGCCCTCCAGGAGACTCTGGGACTCGCCCGTTGAAACGGCACGCTGCGCTCCTTCGGTGGCGTGGTCATGCCATATCAGGCCGGTGGGGTCGATACGGTTCCGGCGCACCCCCTGAGTCAGGGTCGCTGTCATCAGTGAATCGGTTCCGGTTGAATGGGACAGTCCGAGGGTGTGCCCCATCTCGTGCATGATCACCGTCAGCAGGTCAAAACGGCCCTCTGCCCCGCTGCCGGCGATTGCAGTCATCCCTTCGCTGGACGTCACGTACTCACTGTCTTCCATGGGAGTGCCATCCACGAACCAGCCGAAGCCGGCGGCATTGGTATCCATGGTGATGATACTTTGGTCAAGGCGGGCCAGGGCCAGACCGGGCAGGTCGCTTATCTCAAAGCGGAGGCCTTCCAGAGGAGCGGTGTCGACAATGTCGAAAGCCTGCCATTGAGCCTCGGCGGCTGTGACCATCGCCGCGAGTTCCTGCTGCGAGAGATCTGTTGCCCCGGGGCCGAGGCCCAGGGAAACATCGGCCATCATGGCGTCGTATTTCTTGACATCTTTCGGCAGCTTGATCTCACCGAATTTGCCCAGGGCCGTCACCGTGTACTCTCTGCCGCCGCTCTCCTTCAGGCGGAGCAGGGTCACATGCTCGCTCTGGATGACCGAGACCACGTTCCCCTTGTCGAGTTTGGAAAGGTCCAGAATATCCCCGTCACCACCGATGATCAGATCGGGGCCGCCGTCCCTGGGAACAATGAAGATGTTGGGGCCGCTGCTCACCGAGACGTCGGCCAGCCGTTCCTCGTTCACGTCGGCGTTTGCCCCGGCCACCGGTGTGCTGTCTGTGGAAGAGGTTTTGGTCACGAGGGAAGCATTAAAAAAGCCGCCGGACTGCTTTGTGATGATCAAGGTGTGGTAGCTGCCGCCGGAAACAGCGGCCTTGTAGTTGGAACCCTCGTTGATCTTGTTGACCAGGCCCTCGACCACAGCGTTTAGGTCGTCCTTGTCCTTGACCGTGTATTCCCCGACCGTTATGGTAAAATTCGATTGTTGATCATTGGTGTCGTCGACCTTCAACGTCCAAACCTGGTCCTTGGCAGGGCTGCCGGACAGCCTCACCTTCAGGGCCGATTTCTCCGCGACAAGGCCGGAACCGTCCGCCTGCAGCCTCTGCACCCCGTAAAGGGGATCGGTTAGGCTGACCACCCAGGGTTTTTGCCACTTGCGAAATGCAAAGGAGCCGGGACCGCCTTCAACCGAGACCTGAACCTTGATAATCGCCTCGAGGGCGGTTTTAACGTCATGACTGCCGGCGTTGAATGCAATGTCGGCACTCCTCTGACCGTTGTAAATAAGGGCGAAGGTGCCGCCCGTTGCACCGGTCAGTTCAATGCCGCCCGCGCTGTTTTTGGTAATCTTTGGATCTGTCCCTGTCAGCCTGCTCCCATCCGCTGTCAGCTTGGTCGAATCCCATCCGGTACCACTAACCACCCACGGATCAGCGGTCGTACCCGAGCCGCCGGCAATGAGCGTTCTGGCAGGAAATAGTTTCTCGATCTCCACCTTGACCGTATCTGCTGTGGCGTTGTACGCGATGTCAGTCGTCGTCTTGCCGTCGTAGGTCAGGGTGAAGGTGCCGCTCTTGACGGCTCCCTGCAGGGCTATCTGCTGCTTGGCATCCGCACCGCTGCCGATCAGCAGGTCGGCCCCCTTGCCCCCCTGAACGTGCTGGACATTGGCCAGGGTGGCGCTGGAATCAGGCGCCTTGGGATATTTGAAAAGGCCGATGGAGGTGTCAATCATCTGCCCCCCCGCCTCGAGGGAGAACCCATGATCACTGCTGTGAAAATCGGTTGATGAAATCGTGACCGCAGAGAGATCGATGCTCCAGGAGTTTGCAGCGCCGGTGTTGCCGCCGGATGAGACAAGGATCACATTCAGTTTTTGCAGCTCGGCCTTGATATCCGCAGCCGTGGCATTGTAGGCGAGCGGCCCGGTCTTCCGGCCGCCGTAGGAAAGGGTGAAGGTGCCGTCGGAGGCGTCCACGACCAGCTTGCGGTCGGCATCGAAATAGATGTGTTTCGGACCAAGCTCCGCCCCGTGATAGGTCAGCAGGGTGGAATCCCAGGAGTCGTCGTCGCCGATCACGAAGGGATCAGCAACACTCCCGGCACCGCTCACGGTCACCGAACCGACCGCAATGTTTGTGAGGCTCTCGAGGGCATCCTTGATGTCCGCCGCCGTGGCATCGTAGGCAAGCGGCCCGGTCTCCTGGCCGCTGTAAGACAGGGTGAAGGTGCCCTCAGAGGCGCCGATGACCAGCTTGTGGTCGGCATCGAAATAGATAGGCTTTGGTCCAAGGTCTGTCCCGTCAAACAATAAACTTGAGGCATTCCAGAAGGGATCGTTCCTGATCACGAAGGGATCGGCAACACTGCCGGCGCCGCTCACAGTCACCGCGTCTGCAACGATCCTGTTGAGAGCGGCGGCGATGTCAGCCGCCTTGGCGTTGAAAGGCAGCAGCGTGGTTTTCTTATCCCTGAGGGTGAGTGTGAACATGCCGCCTTGGGCGTTGTTGGACAGGATTATGGTCGAAAGGCCGCCACTGTCATTCACGGTGCTGCTCACCGGAATATAGGCAACAGGGATAAAGGTCACGGAGGCAGGAACGATCCGTTGCTCCGCGAGGTTGGTCCCGGCAAATGTCAGCTTGGCCGGATCCCAGGAGGTGTCGCCCTTGATGACATAAGGATCCTTGGCGCTACCGGTCCCGCTGACGGTTACTGAACCGTCAATAATGTTGTCGAGTGCCTCGAGGGCTGCCTTGATGGCCGCTGCTGCAGCATTGCAGGTGATAGCGGTTGTCGTCTTACCATCGTAGGTCAGGGTGAAGGTGCCGCCGGTGCTGTTGACCACAATGTTTTTATTGGCATCGAAATAGATTTTTTCGGCTTTGAGGTTACTGAGGTCGGCAGAAAAAGCCGGAGGCTTGGGCCAGAGCCCTTCATCCCAGACCAGCACCCAGGGATCAGCCGCTGTTCCGCTGCCGGTCACGGTGACCGAACCGGCGGCAACGTTGGCAAGGCCCTCCAGGGCGGCTCTGATATCCTCGGCCGTCGCATTGTAGTCAATTGGCGCATGGTTGCCGTAGGTCAGGGTGAAAGTGCCGCCCGTGGCACCGGTCAATTCCAGGCCGCCCGAACTGTTTTTGATGATTTTCGGATTTGTCCCTGTCAGTTTCCTTCCGTCCACCGTCAGTTTGTTCGCATCCCATCCCGTGCCGCTGATCGTCCATGGGGAGGCGCTGGTACCCGATCCGCTGACCGTGAGTGTTCCGCTAAAGAGCTTTTTGAGGGCCTCTTTGATTTCATCGGTTGTGGGGTTGTATTTGATGGGGGCCGTCGTCTTGCCGCCTACGGTCAGGGCAAAAGTTCCACCTTGGGCGTTGACGACGATGCCGTCTGGAAGGACTGTTGTCTCTACGGTTGCGCTAACAGGATGAGCGGGGTCGGCGGCGATAAGGGCTGTCTTGTCCACCTCCAGTTTTTCAACCGAGCGAAAGCGATAGTCAGCAAAGGTAATAACCCAGGGGTTCGCCTCTGTGCCTTCACCCGTGACGAAGACCTTGTTGATCCCGTCGAATATTTCCAGCGCCGCCTCCACCTCAAAAGGCTTCGCGTTCCAGGCGATGGAACCGGTTTTCTTGCCGTCGCCGAGGTCCAGATTGAAGGTGCCGTTTTGGACGTTTTTGAGAGCCACCGTCCAGGTCTCGCTGCCGGTCCAGGCCTTGCCGTCAGCCAGATTGACGATGACGGGGGATGCGTAACCGTCGTAGCTGAGGACCGTCCCCTTGATTTTGTCCCCGGCATAGGCCTCAGCGCTGAATTCCTTGCCGTTGACCGTGTCCTTGCCGCCGCCGGAGACGAAGATCACATTCCCGGCGTCTGTGATGGTGTCGTCAAAGGGTGTGCCGATGATCTTGGTCACCGCCCCTGCGGTAGTGACACCGGTCATGTTGAAGACGTCAAGGTCGCCGGCGTTCGGGACCCCCCAACCTTCGAGGATCTGAGTGAAGAAACTCCAGATATTGGTGCCGAAGCGTTTTCCACCCACGGCCGAGGCTGAGCCGTAATCCATCTCCAGTGGCAGGGAGACAAGGTTTGAGATAAAGGGTTGAGCGATGCCAGCAAGCATCTCCGCCCATTCGCCCTGTTTGCGGAGTTCCTCCCAGAGGTTGTAGCTGAGGGTCTGCAGATCAACCTCGATCCCCTTGGTCACCTCGGTCGAGAAGGGTTCACTGAACCAGACACTGGCGTCCTCCCCCAGGTAGTTATCCAGGTAGTGGGAGTAGTCGAGGACAATAGTCCCGCCTTTCCCTGCGGCGATGGTGCCGTCCAGGCCGGCACCGTTGACAAAGGTGAAGGTGTTCTCACCCTTGCCGCCGATGACGTTCTCGATATTGGTGGCCAGGATGATGTTTCCTGCGAAATCAGCCACGGAGAGACCGAGCTTGCCGAGGAATTCAGATGAAAACCCTCCCAACCACTGATCCAGAGAGGGGAACCAGCCCTCAACGGCTTTCTGCCAATCCAGGTTGGAAACACCAAATTGGGAGAGGAACGACTCGACAAATTTCGCGCCGTCGCTCAGGATCTTCGGCACGATCCGGTCCGTCACCAGGATGATATTGGTCCCGATCTCCAGGGCCGGTTCGGTGCTGCTGCTGCCGTAGACCTCGGGGATGAGGCGAAAGAGATCCCGGATAAAGGGGATATTGTCGGTGGTGAGATCGAAAACGGTAAAATGCAAGTCCTGGCCGATCCCTGAGAGGTCCAGGGAATCGGGCCTGACCGGCAGAATCGGCAGGGCCGACAGAACGTCCTGTCCGCCGATTCTCAATTCGGGCCATTCCCACACGGCGGAAAGGCCCCACATCTGCCATGGGAGCAGTTGGGTCAGCTTTCCCTTGATGAAGTCCGCGGCCTGACCCACCGCCCCCGAGGCAATGGACGAAAGCTTCTCCCCGAGAACCGGTGTAATCTTCTCGGTGAGAGAACTGAACACGTTCTTATTTACAAAATCCACAATCTTGCCGGCGATGGGATTCGAAAAAATCCACTCCCCTATGGAGGGCGGTTTGTAGGTGTAGGTATCCCCCCCCAAAAAGCCCGACAGGAAACTCCCGGAAATATTGGAGACTGTGTAGGTGTTTCCGGTATAGACGGTCTTGACCATGTCATAAAAATTGGCCCAGTTTTTCGCACCGAAGTATTGCTTGGCAGCTTTGATCGCCTCGATCTCGCCGCTCTGCAACTGGATGCCTTTTAACAAAAATTGACCCGGATTCTGTTGTACGTCGTCAAATTTTTGGGACATGGGTTTGGTAAAATAGGGGGTATACTGTGATGTGACATGGGTCGTGGGATCAGTCGTCTCCTTGACCGGGGCGTCCACCACGAGCTTGTTGGTGACCTTCCGGAGCCCGAACAGGTTGCTGAATATGGCGGAGGGGTCTGAAAGATCAAGATTCAACTGATCGACGATGTTCAGATTCATCAACTTCTCGAAATTGGTAACGTTCTCCGTAAAATCCTTCAGGCTTGAGAAAAAATCCCAGTCGGAAAACTTCTTCACCCCGCTACTCAGGTTCATGGTCCCTTTGAAGACCGTATCGTTGCCATTCATCTTAATGACATTGTCGCCCCGACCGGTATATAGGGTGGTGTTTTCATTGACTTTGGTGAAGGTGAGGGTCCCAAAGGAAAATTTATCCGGCAGCAGATAGCCCAACAACTGCGACACGGCATCGGTTACCACGGCAAAAATGGTTGGACCAATGTCGTCTACCCCGAGATTCACAAAGACCTGGCCGATCTGTTCAAGGGAGGGTATGAAATTCTGGATGTTGATTTCCGCTAGAATTTTATTGAGCGTGTCGACGGGCTCACTCTTGATCTCGCCGAAGATCTCCTTGATCGCCGCCTTGAGCGTGTCGGCGATGACGGAGATGGGCAGGAGCTGGTTCACGAAGGGGCGCGACACCGTGAGTGTATTGGAGCCGTCATCGTTGTTTTTAAAGGTGAACTCCAGATCCTTGCTCACCGACCTGAAGTCGAGTTCAAGATTGGTGACATTACCGGTGTCGATGACCATGGAGCGGTCCTTGTTCAGGTACGCGGTGATAAAATCGGGTTCACCCAGGTCGAAGAGGAAGTTGAGGCCATAGTTGTTGCCGAAGAGGAGCGTGTTGTTGCCGGAGCCGAGAACGATCTTGCCGATATCGTCGAGCTGCCTCTTGCCCACCGTCAGGCTGCTCTCAGCCTCGCTCGGCCCCACCCGTAAGTAGGCGGCCTTGTAATATTCCTTGTCGCCGATCTTTTCCTTTCCTTGGGCAGGGTCTTGACTGTTTATGTGGGCGAGTTCCAGCGTGAAATATTTGTTGCCCGTGATACCGCTGCTGCGTTTGATGGTCACCTGCTCCGGAGCGGAAGCGGCGGGGCTCATGTTAAACATACTGACCGTTAGTTCCGAGGTCGTGGTGAAGAGGCCTTCGACCTGATCGGCAGACAGAGAGATGAGCCCGGTCCGGGATACGCCGTCCCCCCTGTCGTAAACAATGAGGAACTCGACCGGTGTATAGGCTGTCACCTTCGTTCCCGAAGAATTCTTGGCCTCCCAGGAGAAATCGCTCTCGGTAACCCCGAAGTCGGTCTTCAACTGCAATACCGGAGCGGGCTTGGAGGTTTCCACCTTTTCTGATTTGATCTCCGTATTCTGACCCGGCGCGAAGCCGAGCATGGAGAGCCGGACCGTGCCGTCCGAAGCCACAGCGCTTTCTTCTGACTTGAAGGTCAGGGAGGCGGCATTGTAATAGGTCTTGTTGTCAGCCGTGTTTAGCTTCGTACCGCCGCTGTGCGTCATGCTCAGCTTGAATTTCTTCGTCCCCGCCGTCGCGCCGGATATGGCCGTGACCGTTATTTGATCGCCGGAAAGAGGTTGTTTCTTCATGTACTTCAATGTCTCAAGCGCTGTCAGCGCAGAGACGGGGACGGTTTGCGCAGTACCGCCAAACAGGGCCTGTACTTTGGTGCTGTCAAGATACACACGGCCGATGCGGCCTACCCCATCCCCTTTGTCGTAAGCAACCAGGAAGCTCACCGGTCGATAGACATCGGGCGGCGTGCCCGGTGACGGTGTTCCCTGTCGTGGTGTAAACTGAAAACGATAGTCGCTGATGGTGACTTCTTTACCGGCAGTGAGTTCGATCTCCGGCGCTGTGCTCCCCGTTGTCTTTTCCCTGGTATTGGGGGCTATCTTGGTCTCCTGGTCATGGCTGAAACCCAGCTCGTGCACGCCGGAAAGGAGATCCTGGCTCTCGTCAAGAATGAACGTCGCAGGGGTGCCGGCAGTGCCTTTGAACATCCCTGTAACCAGGCGCCCGTCGCTGAAGACATAAGTCATGTTGCCGGTTGTCGTCGAGAAGTCGAGGCTGTTCTCTGTGATGGTGGTATCCGTGCCGGGGTTGAAATTGAACAGGGACTTGATCGTCTGCCCGATGGAAAGGAAGGTATTGCCGAGAGAGCTCCAGAGGTCGATGGCCGGAATCATATCGTGTCCGAATCGATCCGCAAAAATATACTGGTCCGCATCTGCACCGCCGTCCAGGAGATCGTTACCAGGCCCGCCGATGAGGGTGTCCCTCCCGGTGCCGCCGTAAAGGGCATCGTCCCCGGTGCCCCCCTCCAGCCAGTCATGTCCTGAACCGCCGTCGAGAAGGTCGTTTCCATCCATCCCCAACAGCCGGTCTTTGTCGTTGCCGCCGTAGAGCTTGTCGCTCCCGGCACCGCCGTTGAGAAGATCGCTCCCCGCTTCCCCTCCAAGGGTGTCGGCGCCACCGGCACTCGTGAGGTGATCGTTACCCGCCCCTCCCTTGATGTCGGCGGACAGGGGATTCGTGGGCGGAGGCTGAGTGGCCACAACCGTGATCGTGTCACCGCCGCCGCCTCCCTGAACAGGGATGGGCTTGCTGTCTGAAACCCAGACATGGGAGGGCTCGGCGCCAAGGATGATTTTTGCGAGGCTTTCCTTGAAGTTGGCGTCAAGGTTGCCGATTCCTGAAATCCAGCTACCTGTAACGGCCGGTCCTGGTTGTGTTAAAACGTCGGTACGATCAACAAGCAGGGAATGGAGCGGCTCAGGTGCAGGGAGCGGGTTGGGAATTGCAGGTGCAGGGGTGCTTGGGACAGGCTGCTTGATCTTCAGATCAACGCTTTGGCCCCTGAGGAGCAGCGGGTCGCTGTAATGATCGGCAGGCGGAGGTGTTGTCGGGGGAGGCGTCCTGGTGAACTTGACCTCATAGGTTGGTACGACCTTCGGCGCTGGCGTTGTTGGTGGTGGTGATGCCGGCTGCACCCTTGTCACTGCAATGGACCAGTTTTTCACCTTATTCAAGCCGCTGAGCCAGGTTTGGATACCGTTACTCAGGTCCGTGTCAATCGTAGCTTGATCGAACTCTTTCGTTTCGCTGCCGTAAAACAGCTTGAATTTGCCTTCGGTAGCGTAGACCCTGATCTCCTGGGTATACTCGATATTGCCGGATACTTCTCTCAGGTACGGCAGTACCGTAATGCTCCCTTTCCTGAAAAGTGCCGTGTCACTGGTGGCCGGCAGGAGTTGTATGCTCCGGATCAAGGGGCTGTTCACGATCCAGGGATCGCCGGGGGTCCCGGAACCGGTGACCTCGATGTTGCTGATTCTATTGAATCGGGCCTGACTCAGGATGCCGGTCAAGGGGTTTGGAAAGGCCGATTGGACCGCCTTCTCGAGGACGTCTTCGAGGGAGGTTTTCATGCCGCCCGTTAACCCGGGTATCATCTTGTCGCCCTCGGCATCAAAGCTAATGGGATCCGTGTCGAAAGTGTAGTATGGGGGTGCAGGGGTGCCCGGAATCGAACCCGCGTCCATGACACGGGTGGTGGTCACTCTCAGCTTGAACAGGCCGCCCTGGGCATCATGCCAGATGACCCAGGGTGATTCGTTCTTAAAAAACTCTTCGAGGGCGATTTTGTCGGCTGATACAGCGATAAGGCCTTGTTTGAGTGTACTTGATTGAACGCTGAACTGCCTGGTCTGGATGGTCGAGTTGAAATTGATGGTCCAGGAGCCCGGGTCGCCGCCTACGGTCATGTTCGTCAAACCGGCTCCCGTAAGTTTATTCTGCAGTTGTTGGGCCGTCATGTTGTGGGTGATCCCCGAGACGGCCTGGGTGGTCGTCCCCTCTTTGAAACTCAGGCTGAAGGTACCACCGGTTACAAGGGCCGGCAGCTTGATGACGGCCTGCTTCTGATTGGTGCCCACACCTTCCTTAAGAGAAAGGGTGCTGCCCGTTGGGAGACTGAACTGGTCTGACTGGTTTGTCGAATCGAAGGTAATCGTAAAATTCCCGGCTGTGCCGGAAACAACCGCGTTCGCGAGGGCCGTGGCTGCTGCTCTCATCCGCTGCTGCAGGACTGAGGCCGTGTCGGTTTTATTCACGAGGATAACGATCCCGGCAGAAGAGCTGTTCTCCTTGAATGTCAAGTCGACCGAAGCAGGACCAGTCCCGGTGGGCCATTTGATGACAACCTGCTTTGAATGAGATATGAAAAGCTCGGGTGAAGTCAGGGTGTGTTCACCCCCGTCGAGATTGACCAGTGCCTGTTCGCCGTAGGCGGAATAGTCCAGCACGTTCTCGTAGTATGTGGGCGGCAGGTTATTCGGGTTGGGGGTGGGGGCAGGTTGTTTGACGGTGTTTGTGTTTGTGAGGGTTCCCGGCAGGACGCCGCCCTTCTCAAACTTGTAGGTGGTATCCTTCATGGACCCGGTAATGTTGAAGATGTTGTGGGCAATGATCTCGCCGCCGATTTTCTGGCCCGAGGCGTTGACAAGGTAGGCCGTGACCTTGTTGACGTTGATGCCTTCGTTCCGCTCATCCGTTGTGCTGCCTGCAAGGGGGTTCCTTTCCTGAAGGCTCTCGTTCGGGGCGGAAATGATGATGACGAGTTTCTGATCTGTCCCGGGATCAAGGGCGGAGAAGTCGAGTGCCCCCTGCTTGGTTGACCGGGTGTTGTCGATCATCGTGATGGCGCTTCGAAACGAGATGATTTTATAGTTGTTCTCCCCTTGGCTTCCGACGATAGTCTCGACCTGTTTGACTCCCTTGTGAACCGTATCTCCGGTCTTACCCTGAACGGTGTTGTCCGAGGGATTCGTGTTGTCCTTGACCTGGATCCCGCCGATGTCCACACCTGTTCCAACATCCGCACCGAACACCACCCTGTCACCGGCCGTGCTCATCGCATCATCGGCACGGATCTCAAAGGACAGCCCTCCGGTCACCGCCGAAAAATCCAGGGTGTCATTGCCCTGGTTGGCCTTTTCAACGATCGTGTCCGTGCCCCAGTTGTTGTCAAAGACATAGGTGTCGTCCCCCTCGCCGCCGTCCAGGTAGTCGTTTTTGGCGCCGGCCCCCGTAGCCGTGTCATGGGTTCCATCTTCATTGCGGTCGCCATAGAGCTTGTCGTCGCCGGCCCCGCCGTAAAGTTCGTCCGCCCCGGCGCCGCCGTAAAGGGCATCATCGCCGGGCTTGATTTTGCGGGCATCTTTTATCGGGTTTCCGATCTCCACCTTTTTGGTGATATCGGGGCTGTAAAGGTCGCCAAAAATGGTATCCATGCCGGCCTCGCCGTAGATTTGGTCACCCCCGCCGCCGCCGTATAACGTGTCCCCGATTGCAGAGCCTGTGATCACGTCCCGGTCGTCGCTGCCGGTGCTGGTGATTTTACCGGCCCCCCCGCCGACAAATGCTTCAATGTTTTTGAAGCCCATGATCGTATCGTTTTCCGGCTGCAGCAAAAACCCATCCGTTCCGGGAGTCAGGCTCAGGTCGATCTCGATTTTTGTTGCATAACCGGCGGTGCCGCCAAACAGGCCGCTCAGTCCTGTCTTGTTCGCAGCGGTGTAATCAAGGGCATCTCCCTTTTCATGGCCGCCGCCGTCGATGGTCCCCTGGAGCTTCGTACCTGCCTCGAAATAAAAAATGTCGTCCTTGGTGCTGCTGCCGATCAGAGAATCGATTTTTTCAGCGGCGATGAACGGTCCCCACTGGGGGTTTGCCACATTCAAATTGTTTGTGTATTCAACGTTGATTGTCCCGCCCTGTTTGACCGTAAACCTGAGCGGCTTCAGGATTGCGGAAAGATCCAGGGTGTCAATTGCCGCGCCGCCGACGATGGTCAGGTCCATGTTGCCGGGATCGCCCTCGATGCTGAATGTGTCGGCCCCACCATTGCCCTCGACTCGCAGGGTTTTCTCGACCTGGTAAATCGTTGTTCCCGTGCCGCCGACTGTGTTGACTGTTGCCGTGGAGGTATCCCCGTCAACGGTAATGGTGTCCTCCTTGTCGGTGCCGGTGACCGTCCCCACCTTTGCAGAAGTGGGAGGATTGGTGTCCAGCAGGTTGTGATAACCGGGCAGGCTGCCGTCCCGGAACAAACCCCGGGCCTCGATCAGGCCTGTGCTCTTCTCCAGGACCCAGTCGCCGCCGAGATCACCCGCCCCGGTGGCGTCGTCCGAGGCCGCCACATCGGCGCCGGTGATCTCGGCCAGCTTTTCGATAAAGGCCAACCCTTCCTCGCCTTGGGCCACATTGCAGCCGTAGAGGAGAATATCGCCGCCCGGGTTTAGAGCCATCTCCCAGGCCCCCGTCTGGAAGCTGTCGTCGGACAGCCCGTTCTTGTCCATCAGGCTGTTCCCCAACTGCAACATCCCCGCTTCGCCGTGTGAGAGGATATGGACGGCGCTGATGCCCTGGTAGTGTTCCAGGGTCTGACTGACCTGCTCGAAGCCGTCCCGGTCCGAATCCAGGATCACCGCTTCATAGATATTGGAATCCCGGGAGGTCAATGCATCAAGAAGCCATTCGTAATCGGGTACGGAGGGATCCACAAGAATGAGCTCCAACCCCGCATCGCCTGACTCCCCATGAGCGGCCCGGGCTGAGATCACTGAAAAGGAATCCTGGTAGCCTGCCGCACCGGCCGGGTTTTCAAAAGCATCAGAATTCATGCCGGACATCCCGACGGTATCGGCGAGTGCCTGGCTTGCGAGAAACGAAAGATCACGATTGTCAATCAGCTTTCGTGTATCTGTTTCTTCCACGTCTTTCATGTGGAGGGTGACATCGTTCGCATCACCCGTCATGGCGAATTTGAAGTCAGCAGAGAGGAGCAGCCGCGGCTCGAGGGGTTCCAAAAGAGCCTTTCGCGGACGCTTGGCGGCCGTCTCCTTCCGTTTCAGCAATCTTCTGATCTGTCTGGCAAGACCCATGACCGACCTCCTTGATATCTTTTGGCAGGCGCCTCGAAAATCCCTATCAAAAACCTTTCTAACAACCCCCTCTCCCTTGAGGGAGAGGGCCGGGGTGAGGGTGTAACTGCTTGAATTCCCACTCACTCACCCCGGATCAAATCCGGGGCAGGCTCTTGCCTCTCCCCGTCAAGCGTCAAAGGGAAGAGGAAAAAGATAGAAAAGGGGCAGACCTCAAGCTTCAACCCCTTCAGGTTGCTCCGAACACAACCAAAATGTCTTCAAATCACGGTAAGGCTAAAGGTTTGCAAGTCAGGTTCGTGCTGCTTGGATTGGGTTGAAAAGTTGACCTAGCGACAAATGAAGTTAGAAAACGTTATCAGATTTCTCACTTCCTTCGAAATGACAAAAAATTATGCACGCTTGCTTCTCTAACTTGTTGCCAGTTCGTCTGTGCGAACGCCTATTCCCGTGAAACTTTCTTTCGTGGTTTGATTGCAGTAATGCCTGGATGGGGTTCTCTTCGGAGTAATGGAAGAGCCGGAGATATCCTTGGAAGGTAACGACATGGTTCGCCCATCCTTTCACCAACGTACCGTATCGGTGGGCTTGAGTGTCTGCGGAATTGAATGACCCGGACAACGTGAGCTGTCTGCCGACAACTGTTTCTAAATACACACCATCACATTTCAAATGTCAACCCGAATCATAGGATTAAGGGACTTTCCTGGATTCCCGTCCACACGGGAATGACGGGAGAGGCCACATTTGGACTTTTTACCGTGAAAATCCCCCCTGCCCCCCTTTTCGAAAGGGGGATTTTATGGCGGCTGCTTAAACCTCCCCCTTTATCAAAGGGGGATTGAGAGGGATTTTTATACGCCCCAGGCGTATTCATGCACGGGGGCGGGCGGCCCCAGGTCATGAGCGTTTACGAGCCCGTCGACCTCAAATGAGTTTAAAAGAGCAAGAACCGTGCCGGGGCGAGCCGGGAATTGGATTAATTATCATTATGATTTCAGGCAGTTAACCACCAAAAGAACTGGTCCCGGTCGGGGATGAACCCGGTTTCCTCCAATGTGCGCAAAAGAGTTCCACTATTGGGCAAGGTTTTACACACCTTTTGAAATCAGGCTTTGATATTTGGCTTGGGCCGATGACTTCCGGCCCCAAGACCCGAGACCTTCGGGTTGACAAGGTCATTCTTTAGATTATAATGCACAAAAAATGCTAAATTTGTGCATTATATGTCGATAATTCTGGGGATTTAAATGATCAGAGACATCCTCCTTCTTCAGAAACGGGAAATCGAACAGCGCCTTCAAGAACATTATGTAGAAAGAGACTTCGATCTCAGGCGTGCGTCTCATGACCTTATCAAGGTTGTCCTTGGCCCGAGGCGCGCCGGGAAGTCGTTTTTCGCCATGCACCTTGTTCAGAGCCTGGGCCGATTTGGCTATGTTAATTTTGACGATGAACGGCTCACGGGATTTGAGGACTACGACGGTCTCATCACCGAACTCGACAGCCTTTACGAGCAACCCAGGCATCTGCTGCTCGACGAGGTGCAGAACGTACCAAGATGGGAGTTGCTGGTCAACCGGCTGCAAAGGCAAGGCTATCATCTGACCGTCACCGGTAGCAATGCACACCTTTTGAGCTCGGAACTGGCCACACATCTGACCGGCCGGCATTTCCCCATCGTCCTCTTCCCGTTCTCATTCGGGGAGTACCTCCGAACGGTGAATCAAGAAATGACGGATTCCGAGAAGTACCAGAAATTCCTCGCCTACATTGAAAAAGGCGGATACCCCGAACCGTTGATGAAAGGCATCGCACACCGCGAATACTTGACTACGCTCTTGCGGTCGATCCTTTACAAGGATATCGTGGTCAGACATCGAATCCGGACTCCCCAGGGCCTCGATGATATCACGGCTCAACTGATGGCAAACGTCGCACAAAAATACTCCCTCAACACCCTGACGAGAGTGACCGGGCTCCGGAGCGTGCATACCGTTCAGAAATACCTCCGACACATTGAGGAAGCCTTTCTCCTCTTTTCCATTCGCCGATTCTCCTTCAAGGTCAGGGATCAACTGCGGTCGAACAGAAAGGTGTACTGCACGGATAACGGGTTGCTCACTTCAACGTCCTTCAGGTTCAGCGCCGATGCGGGAAAACTCTATGAGAACACAGTCGCCGTCACGCTAAGAAAACAGGAAATGGAGGGGGCCGTTGAATGTTTCTATTGGCAGAGCGCCCAGCAAGAAGAGGTCGATTTCGTCATAAAAAAGGGCACCGGCATTGCCCAATTGATTCAGGTCTGCTACAGCCTGCAAGACCCCAAGACGAAATCCCGTGAGACTCGGGCACTCCTCAAAGCATCCTCTGAGTTCGGGTGCAAGGATCTGCTGATTCTCACTGACTCCACGGCAGGGGAGGAGGAGGTCTCATGGCATGGCGTGGAAAGGACGGTTCGCTACATGCCTTTGTGGAAATGGCTGTTGGATAGACCTTCTTAAATGGAGCAAAGAAGTGATCTCAGCAGGAATAGTCCTTTCTCTGTAGGACAAAGGCCCATGTTGAATGCCGATCCTTATTATGTATTCCGCCACAGCCGATCCCCTGTCGGGCTCTATGCACGGCAGAAATGGCTCGGAGAGGAAAAAGACCCCAGGTGGAGGGAGGCCTTTGATGCGGCAGTGAAACGCCTGCTCGCAGGGCAATCTGCCGACGGTTCCTGGAACCAATCGATCGTCACAACGATTCAGCGGCTCTTCGGCTTGCACCTCACCGTGCGCAACCCAAATGATTCCATCAATGGAGCGCTCGACTGGCTGATGGCCGTAGCGTTCGAGGAACTTTCCCGCCTTCGAAGAGACATCCGTAAGCGAAACGCCTCAAAAGATCTCCAGAATCTTCCTTTCACTCCCGGATGCTCGGGCTACTTCCTGACAGGCGCATCCCTCTTCCTCGCCTCGATCTTTGGAAGGGAGAATGATTCGAGGGTGCTTGAGGCTTACGGATGGCTGGCTCAGGAAGGGGTCAAAAAGAATGGACGATGGTGCGGCTGGTCATGCAGCAACAACATCCTGAGAGCCTTTGTGGTCCATCCGACCTATTCGAAAAACCGGGCGATTGAACTCGCCGTCCATGCGCTCGCTCGTGCGCAGGACTCCTCAGGCAAATGGCCGGCCGGGGTGCCCTTTTACCAGACCGTGAATGCCCTGGCCCACCTGGATTCAAAAGAGGCGAATACTCAGCTTAATAAAGCCTTCAAGCATCTTTCCAGAACCCAAAACAGGGACGGAACGTGGGGCCGGTCGCGGCAGGAATGGAAGACCTTCCTGGTGGTTCATGCATTGCGGAGGAAGGGGGTGGTTTGAAAGGGCAAGAGGCGGATTAAGAAAAGGGATGTCGCACCTTATCCCTGGATCTACCAGACCACCTCAATTGGGTATTTTTTAAGCATTTGGTCGCCAGTGACAAGCTGCAGCTTTTCCGCCTTCGCCTGAGCAACGAGCATTCGGTCAAATGGGTCCTTATGGAACGGCTGCAGATCACTCAGGCCGTATACGTGGAGTGCGGTAAGCGGCAAGATTGCCATGCCGTTGGCCTCCTGCTGGCCCTGAACGAGCTCAGAAAGCGAATGCCGAAGTTTGACTTTCCCGATTTGAGCCTTAATCTGAATCTCCCACAGGCTGACGACACTTAAGAGCAACTGATTCTCCGGGTTCTTGCAAAGTGCCAAAGCCTTGTGTGACAGCCTATGGGGCTCGCTGTCCCACCAGATGAATACATGGGTGTCCAGGAGAAGCCTCATTTCCCTTCCGTCCAGAATCCTTCCGGCAGTGGTTCATCGAAATCATTACTGGTCCATATTGAACCCGCATGGAGTCCGGCAATTCTTTCGGAAACAGGCAAGAGTCTAGCGATCGGCTTCTCATTATCGCTAAGGATGATCTGGACTCCAGCATTCACCCGCTCCAAAAGCGTCCTCAAGTTGTTTTGCGCCTCCCGGACATCCACCGTTTCAGTTTCCATGTTGAATCCTTTCATGATCCGGCGTGAAATTCAAATGAGCGAGCAAGGTCGGATAGTTCCTGAAAAACCTTGTTGCCCAAAACTGGATTAAGCCCCATATCCTGATTTATAGGGTAATAGAAATCCCCTGAACATTCAAGGGGAATCATTGCTCGCAACCCTGTCTCCCGCTGATGTCATGGACAAGCGACAATCCTCATCTTCTTGCGTTCACCCCTAACTTGGGTGGCAGGCCGAAATTTGTTAGAGATGTTTTGAGACGGGCGCTAGGTTCTTGTGTAGGTGTTGACTTGAAGGGTCACCTTGAGGAAGCTCGAAGATCCTCTGGAGCTTTTGAGGACCTTGATCCTTTTAATGAAGAGCAGGTTTCCCGAGTGCTCGACCTTGTAGAGGAAGTTGACGAGCTGCTCCATGCCCACATTGTCGAGGCTCATCTCGATGCCTTCAGGCTTGAAGGTCCCCGCCGTCTCACTCGGGGGGAAGGTGACGGGCTTGATGTACTGGATGTTCTTGTCGATGCCCACCTCGCGGGTGATGCCCTCAAGGAAGGAAAGCAGGGTGAACCGATCGCCCCGGCTCCTTAGGGCCTGCTCCACTTCACTCTGGTCTCTCTTGAAATTCTCCCACTTTCTCTTGAGCTCGGTGATCTTGACCAGATCCGCCTTTCTCCTGGAGATGCTTTTTTCAAGCTGCTCCTGCTTGGTGAGGCCCGGCGAGATGGCCACGAAATAGAAGAGAAGGGCGACCAGGAAAAGACCGCCGAAAAAAAGGTAGGTCATCTGGGTTCTGTCCAGTTTCATCAGTTTTTCTCCAGGGCAAAGTTAAAGGTCACCGCATTTTCCCTTTTATCCATCTTCGCGCCCACGAGCTTGATGTTCTTGAAGTCCCCGGCCTTGTTGAGGCGGTTGGTGAGCCTGTCCACCGCTTCAAAGGACGAGGTCCGGCCGTCGAGGCGAATATCCTTGCCCTCTAGGGAAAGATTATCAATCTGCACTTCAGGATCCTCGGAGATGATCTTCGTAAGTTTCAAAAGCACGTCCAGGGTCTTCTCCGAGCCTGTAGCTTCCTCCAGCCCCTGGTAACGGCCCGTTGCTTCCGTGATTTTCTGCTCGAGCTGAACGAGCTCCTGGCCTTTTACAATTTTGCCGACTTCCGGAAAGGACTGCACAAGGGCTTGCCGGACCTGATCCTGAAGTCCCTGGAACTGCTTTTCCAGGTAATAGACCTTCTGGTACACGTTGACTGTAAGAAGAACGGCGAGGAGAAGCACGGCGGATGCGGTGAAGAAAAACATTTTTCTCAAGTTCACATGGCTTTTTGGAGCGAATTCCTCTTTTCTGAGGTTCACCGGCCTGAAAAACGGCTGGGCAGCGGAAAGGGCAAGACCCAACGGCACGCTTAGCATGGGTTGAAAGAGCACGTCTTCGGAGGCCCTCCACAGCGTTGCCTTGACACCCGTTCTTGATCCGATGGCTTGCGCCATCTCGGTGTTCGACAGGTCGTTGCCGGAAACGAGGATTTCGTTCACCGATGCCTCGGGTCGCTTCAGCTTGTAGAGCCTCAAGATTTCCTCGATCTGCTGCGGGGCCTGCTTTGCATCCGGAAAAACGCGGAAGAAATCGGGCCGATTCCGGTTCACGATCTCGACGAGGGTGCTTTCATGGTCAAGGTGAACGATGGCCGCGGGCTGCTCGGACTCGTCGGCGGACTTGTAGAGGTAAAGATGAAGCAGGGCGAGGGCGTCGAGGGTCACCACGTCGGGGTCCACGCCTGCGCCTGCCAGAAAAGCGATGTGCTCGGCGATTTGCCTCTTCTCTACCCCAAAGGTCGACACGAATCCGTCGGCTCCGGGGCCAAGAAAATCGACGATCATGTCCTCGATAGGCAGGGGAATATAGGGCTCCATCTGGAACTTGATGATTTTCTCCACCACCTTCGGGTTGTCCAGGCTTAAGCTGATTTCCCGGATAAAGGCTTTGGAAGCGGGCAGGGCGGTGACGACCATTTCGGTCTTGAAACTCTCCTCCCTGAGAAAAGCCTTCAGCTCCTCCTGCATCTGCTCGGGGTTTGAAACCTCCCTGAAAGCGGCTTTGTCGATCTCCGGCCCTTTCAGCCCGTTGAAAACCTGGACGGCGCCGATAAAGCCCTCTTTGACCTGAAGGCCCACCACGTATTTGGGTTTCAAAAAGTCTTTGAACGGATTGAGCATGGCTAGAGCACCTGCCAGTAGATCGGCCTCGTCTTCCCTCCTTCCCTCATCAAGAAAGTCCTTATGGCGGCTACGGCACCGTTGGAATTGACATTGAATTCCATGGAATAAAAAGAGCTTTTCACGGTGATCCAGTCGCGAATCTCGGCAAACACCTCGTCACTCATGCCCGCCACCTTTCTCAGGTCTTCGATGCCCATGAAGTCCTCCTCCTGGCGGTACTCGACGATGGCGGCGGCCATGGAGCCGTCCAGGGAGTCGCTCAAGGCCTGGAGAACCTCTTTCGACGCCGTATTGATGTTCACCTTGCCCTCCGAATAGATGGTCAGGTAGTCGAGAAGCCGTTTTCCCTCGAATTGTTCGAGGGGCCTCATGCCCTTGACGAGGAAGACTTGACCAGGCGTCAGAAAAGGGCCGTTGGCGCAAGGATAGGGTTCCTCCAGGTTCTGATACCAGTACGCTTCCGCACCGTCCTGCCGCTCCACCTCATCCTCATCCAGCCAATCCAGGAGCGGATTGACCATCTCCTCCTTGAGACCGAGAACCCTGAAAAGCCTCCGGAGCTGCTCTTCTCTCCTTTCATCGATTTCTCCGTCCTCGTTCCTGAGGAGGTTCACATTGAGTTTTCCGCTTTCGTCCACCACGCCGCCGGAAAGGGTGACCCCTTGATCGCCCAGCCCTTGAAGCACGGCCAAGGTTTCCAGTTGGTGCCAGTCCTCGTTGAGGCTGTCCATTTCCAGTTCTTCGTCCGCGGCAAGGAGGGCCGTGGCCTCTTGAATGCCTGAGCGAGCCACAAGATAGGCCTTGTAATGATCTCGCATGTATCCGGCAAGGGTGAGCTCGACGCCCGACTCGCCGGAAAAGCCGATGGTCAGCCCCGCCAGGGTGGCGATGATGAGAAGCGTCAGGATCAGGGCCGTGCCGCGCTCCCCTCCCCTAGCCCCTCCTCCATCCTCCGCAGTAGCTCCGCTACGGAGGACGGGCCCACGGGGAGGGGAAGTGTTAGGGCTTTTGTTCGCCAGTGTCATAGTCATGAGGCTCGCATCTTTAAATATCCGATCCTGGATCCTGGTCACTTGATTCTGGATCCTAGTCCCTGGTCGCTAGATCCTGGATCTTGGATCCTGGTGACTGGTTACTGTTCACTGATCACTGTTCACTGATTACTGTTCACTGATTACTGTTCACTGATCACTCGTCACTGACTACTGTTCACTGATTACTCCTGAGAAACTCGATGGTTCATCCATCTGAAATCCCCTCTGTCTCCCCTTTAAAAAGGGGAGGACTTCCAGCGGCTTTCCCCCTTTGGAAAAGGGGGAGCAAGGGGGATTTGAGAAGCGCCGGGGTACGAATGCTGATCACTGTCTACTGATCACTGTCTACTGATCACTGATTACCGGTCACTGTTTACTGATTACTGATCACTGATTACTGTTCACTGGTTCTTCGTCCCTGCCAGCTCGGGATGGATGCTGGTGGTAAACACATGCTCTCTGTTAAGACTGTCTTTCAGAACCAATCGAACCCTGATGAGCACCGGGAGCCCGGAAGTCTCGCCTCCTTCCTCCGTTGCCCAGTCGTCATGCTCTTCTCCCCTGCTGTCCTCATAGGTCACTTTGAATTCCAGGATGTCCCGCGTCAGCTCCTGCACGCCCCCGCCCTCGGCGAAATCCTCATCCGGGCTGGCGTCATCCCTTCGCATGAGCACCAGGATCTCGTCCTCTTCTTCATCTTCGACGACCATGTAACCCACTTCACAGAGGTCCGTGCTTGGACCCTGTTCGGTCAGGGCCATATGGGTCAGGGTGGTGAAGTCGATCCGGTCTATCCTTCTTCCGTCTCTCTCCTGGTTTTTTCCGATGAGGCCGAGACGTGTCGTTTCCGACGTGACCCCGAGTTCCGTGAGCGTGGACTGAAGATCCCTGGTCATCATGTCGAGGACGATTCTCGCTGTCTGATGAACCTGCCCGTTCTCCCTGGCAATCTGGATGGCCTCCACATTCGTGACATAGGCGCTGTAGATGGCGGCCATGATGATGGCAAGGATCGCCACGGACACGAGCACTTCGAGCAGCGTGAAGCCTCTCAGATCTTTTCCTTCTCCTTGAAGATGTAGGTTTCCAGCCATAGGTCTTTGCGCGCTCTTTCCCTCTCCAGAATGATGCCCACCTTGACCTTGTAGAGATTCTCCACGTCAGGAACTTCGCTGATTTCTTCCTGGTAGGTGAAGTCCGGAAAATCTTCTCCCATGTCTCCTGTGTCCGTGCCTTCAGCGAGACTTTCGCGGCAGAGAATCTGGGAGATCCTGTCCTGGACCAGACACCTCGCCAGGGTCATGAACTGGGCTTCGGATTGAAGATCGAGATTCTGGGCCTGAAGATGGAACACGGCAAGAAGCGCCACGGCGATCAGACCCAGGGCGATCACGATTTCGAGAAGCGTGAATCCCTCATTTCTCTTTTCTCTTCTCAATGTATCCCTCGTGGGTTCTGACAAATCCCGTGAGAGGTTGAATCTCCAGGGTGTACGCTTCGTTTGCGGTGTTTCTCAAATGGATCAGGGAGTGTTCCACGCAGCCGTTGGAAAAAAACCGAATGAACGCTTCCCCTTCCTGTTCTTTTCCCTTGGAAAGAACCACCACATCCTCAATAGAAACGCCTGGAGGCAGCTCCTGCTTCCTCACGCTCGCTCGCTCCGTCTCCCTGAGAAGGTCTTCCTGCTTTTTCTCATCCAGGGGTTCGTAAGGGTAGAAGCTGTTCTCGGTGATGTTCAAGATCAGGGCCTGGGGCTTTCGTGTGTAGGCGGCTTCTCCTCTCAACCGGCTCACTTCGCTCATGATCATCCGCGTCGCCCGTCCCAGGTCGCCTCCTGCCAAAACCCCTTCAATGGGAACGCTCACGAGACCCAGGAAGAGGGTGATGACAAAAATGACGATGACCAGCTCGAAGAGGGTAAACCCTCTCTGATCATCCCTGGTCTTGGACCCAATTGGAGACATCTGCGTTCTCTCCTTCACCACCTTCTTCTCCATCGGCGCCGTAGGACCACAGATCGAAATCGCGATTGTGCGCTCCGGGGCTGAGGAAGAGATAGTCATTGCCCCAGGGGTCCTTGGGAACAACCTCCTTTTCCAGGTACCCGCCTTCGCGCCACTTCATGGGAATGCGGCCGGTCGTGGGTTTCTCGACAAGGGCATTGAGACCCTGTTCCGTGGTCGGGTAAAAGGCGTTGTCGAGCTTGTAAAGCTTGAGCGCCGTCTCGAGGGTCTTGATGTCCATTTCGGCCTTGAGCGCTCGAGCCTCACCCGGTCTGTCCATGAGTCTCACGGCCACCAGGCTGGCCAGAATGCCCAGGATGGTGATGACGATGAGTATTTCAAGAAGGGTGAAGCCCTTCTCTTCTCGCCAGGAAATCCGTTTCTTTTCTTTCATCGGCTTCTCCAACTAATACGAACAAATCTAAGATCTTTGCTTTCAAACCCCCTGATCCCGCCTTCTCCCCCAGATGTTTATCTCACCCCTCTGATCCCGCTCGTCATTTCGAAGATGGGCAGCAGGACGGCCATGACGATAAAGCCTACCACCGCACCCATGCAAAGAATGACGATGGGCTCGATGATCGCCGTCAGAGAGGCAATCGCCGTTTCCACATCATCTTCATACACTTCGGCCGCCTTTGCAAGCATCTCCTCGAGCTCACCGCTTCTCTCCCCTGCCCGCACGAGCTGTGCCACCATGGGCGGGAACCCGGCCTTCTGCCTGAGAGGCGTGGCAAAGTCCGATCCTTCCCCCACCATTCTCGTGGTCTCCTCGATGCCTTCTTCCATGATGCGGTTGCCCATGGAGGGCGCAGCGATGTCCAGGGCATTGACCAGGGGAATGCCGCTTTTCAGCAAGATGGAGAGCGTCCGCGTGAACCGGGCGATGACGGCCTTGTGGTGGAGCCTTCCAAACACGGGAATGTGAAGGCGGATCCTGTCCCAGAGCCGTCCCCCTTTTTCGGTTTTCACAAAGGCCGCGATCAGACCCGAGACCGCCACCAGCGCCGCCACCACGAGCCACCAGAACCGGCTGAGGAAGTGGGTGAGAAAAATGAGCATCTTCGTAGACCAGGGAAGAGCGAGCTTCATTCCCTCAAAAATGCCGATCACCTTGGGCATGACAAAAGACATGAGGAAAACAAGGATGACGGTGCTGATGAAGAGGAGGAAAATGGGATAGGCCATGGCCGACTCGATTTTCTTTTTGAGCTTGAGCCGGGTCTCGGAAAAGTCGGCCAATCGCCTCAGGATGATGTCCAGAGCCCCGCCCGTTTCCCCGGCTCTCACCATGTTCACATGGATGTGCCCGAAAACCGAAGGATGGGCCGACATGGCCTGGGCCAGAGAAGCGCCTTCGAGGACTTTCTCTTTGATCTGGGTGAAGGTCCTCTTGAGTTTCGGCTGCTCCGTCTGTTCGACCACGCCCTCGAGGCACTCGATGAGAGGGAGGCCTGAAGAAACCAGGGTGGAGAGCTGCCTGAGGGCGGTGGTCACCTCCACCGGGTTAATCCTGCGCAATCTCGACAGGGGCGACACAAAGATCTTGGAGGCGGGTTTCTGCTCTGCTTCCTGAACCTCCCTGATCTCGGTGGGGTAGATGAAATCCTGGCTTAACCTGAGCCGCGCCGCAGCAGGCCCCTCCGCCGTGATGAGCCCTTTGGTTTTTTTACCCTTTCTGTCCAGCGCCTTGTATTCAAAGACAGGCATAACTCTCTGTGCGGCCTCCCGGCCGCAACCACGCAAATCCGAATCTCGAACTCCGAAATTCGAAACAAACAAAAAAATTCAAATGCTGCAATCTCAAAACAAATATCTTATGTCTACAATTTTGATGCTCTCGTAAAAAGTCCGAAGGCGTCATTGCGAGGCGCGAAGCGCCGTGGCAATCTCACTGATATCTGGCCAGTTACGAGATTGCCCCTCGGCCGTGAGCTCGGGGCCGAACGGCTTCCACCCTCCGCAGTAGCCTGTCCATCCTCCGTAGCAGAGCTACTGCGGAGGACGGGCTACGGAGGACGGGTCGCTTCGCTCGCAATGACCAAGTCGGTGTTTTCGGACTCTTTACGAAGCCGTCAAGAATGACGGTCTCTCCAAAGACTCCCGTCTGTCATTTCGACACCTTCGACAGGCTCAGCTTAAACTCATGGAGAAATCCTTCCGGAGTGTCGGCACTTCAAGATTTCTCGCTTCGCTCGAAATGACATCAAATGGGGCTTCCCACGAGGTCGGCAAACGGACAATTAAAGCCCCGAAGGGGCGTCTTATGAAATTCGCTTGGCGAATTTCATTCCTGCGTCACCCGCAACACCTCGTTCAGCGTGGTCCACCCTGCTTTCACCTTTTGCAGGCCGTCTCCGAAGAGCGTGGTCATCCCCCGTTTGACCGCCGCTTCTTTGATGGTGACTGAATCGGCCCCCGAGGTGAGAAGGTTCCGGATTTCGCTCTCCATGACCAGCATTTCGAAAATACCCGTCCTCCCCCTGTACCCGCTCTGCATGCACGCATCGCAACCGCGCCCCCGCCAAAGAACCTGATCCTTGGGAAGGCCGAGCTCGGCAAGGGCAGATTCATCCAACTGAACCCTTTCTTTGCACTCCGGGCAAATCCTGCGCACCAACCGCTGTGCGAGCACTCCCAGCAGGGACGAGGCGATCAGAAAGGGTTCCACGCCCATGTCCACCAGCCGCGTGAGAGCGCCTGAAGCGTCGTTGGTGTGAAGGGTGCTGAAGACCAGGTGACCGGTGAGAGAAGCCTGGATCGCGATTTCTACGGTTTCGAGGTCCCGGATCTCGCCCACCATGATGATGTCCGGGTCATGGCGAAGCACGGACCGCAGGCCCCTTGCAAAGGTGAGCTCCGTCTTGGGGTTCACCTGGATCTGGCCGACCCCTTTCAGCTCGTATTCAATGGGATCCTCGATGGTGATGATGTTTTTCTCCGAGGAATTGATCTTGCTGATGGCCGCGTAGAGGGTGGTGGTTTTCCCGCTTCCCGTGGGCCCTGTGACGAGAAGGATGCCGTTGTTCTTGTTGATCAGGCTTTCAAACGTCTTCAGTTTGTCCGGCGGAAGCCCCATTTCACCCAGGCCGAGAAGGGAGACGCTCTTGTCCAGAAGCCTGAGCACGATCCTCTCGCCATAGGACATGGGAATGACGGACACCCGGATATCGACCGCCTTGTTGGCCACCTTGATCTTGATGCGGCCGTCCTGGGGCACCCTTTTCTCGGCAATGTCCAGGTTGGCCATGACCTTGATCCTGGAAACAATGTGGGCCTGAAATCGCTTGGGCAAAGAGAAGATCTCGTAGAGAATCCCGTCGATTCTGAACCGAACCTTGATCTCCTTCTCATAGGGTTCGATGTGAATATCACTGGCTTGCCTTCTCAGAGCCTGTGTGAGGATGACGTTCACGAGCCGGATGATGGGGGCCTCGTTGGTTGCGTCCATCAGGTCCTGGAGTTCTTCGAGCTCCGTGAAGACCTCGCTCTCGGACTGGTAAGACTCAAGGTCCTGCACCATCTTCTCGGCGTCGTCCGTGCTCTGGTCGAAGAGAAGGTTGATGGCCGAGTGGATCTCCGCCATAGGACTCAGGATCATTTTTGTTCCGCTGCAGCCCATCTTTCGGCACAGCTCGTCGGCAGCCTGAAAATTGGCCGGATCGTTAATGGCAACGGTGAGGGTTCCCTCTTCCACCGAGAGGGGGACAAGCCCCATGCGCTTGAAGTAGTGGATGGGCACGTCGAGCTTGTTGTCGAAGTTGAGTTCTTCCAGGAGGTTTTTCTTGACGGGTATGCCCAACGCTTCCGATTGCCGGCTCAGGCGCTCGGCTTCGCTGACCTCTTCCTGCAGCGCAACCTTGCCGGGATTCGGCTCAGGTGGCCTGTGGTTGCTCTTTGAATGGCCGGAAAAAAGGTTTCTAAACATAGATCACCGCACCTATTCATAAGCCTTCTGCCTGATCACTTCTTCCTCCTGGGTCTTCTTTACCTTCTCCGATTCAGCGTCGAGGAAGTCTCTCTTGATTTTGTAGAGCTGATTCGCTTCGCCCTGGTTCCGGACAACGTGAGGCGTCAGAAAGACCATGAGATTGGTCTTCTCATCCCGATCGCTGGTGGTCTTGAAAAGCCACCCGAAGGCAGGGATGTTCCCAAGGCAGGGAGTCTGGGTTTTCCCGCGATTGATATTGGTTTCGATGAGCCCGCCGATCACGGCCGTCTCACCGGCCTTGAGATTGATGCTCGTTTTGGCGGTCCGGTACGCCGTGGTGGGCGCGAGCACGGTACCGCCCAGGGCCGTCTGGGAAATGACGGCCTTGATGCTTTCCTCGACCTTGAGCCTGATGAACCCTTCGTCATTGATCTGAGGCGTCACCTTGAGTGTGACGCCCACATCCTTGTATTCGAAATTCTGAATGGCCCTGGATGTGGTCTGGTCTCCCAGGTCGACGCGGGTGACAAAGGGAATATTCTGGCCCACCTCGATGCTCGCTTCTTCGTTGTCCAGGGTGAGGATCTGGGGCGTGGAAATGATGTTGAAATCGCTGTCCGTCTTCACGGCCCTCACGAAGGCCGCGATGGTGGGGAAGGTGATGGACCCCAGGGTAATCCCGTTTCCGATCACGCCTGCCACGAAGCCGGCCGGCAGCCCGGAGACCTGTCCAGTGTTGATGCTGTCTGCGATAGGGGTGTTCGGCCCTCGTGAACCGCCGAGCCACACGCCGCCGCTGCTGCCTGCGCCGAAGCCGCCGTCGTATTCATTCCCCACGCGCCACTCCACGCCGAGGTCCATGGCTTTGGTGGCAGAGACCTCCATGATGAGCGCTTCCACATAGACCATGGTCCGCGGTTCATCCAGCTTCGCGATCACCTCTTCGAGGATGGCATATTCCTCCGGCTCGGCAATGATCACCAGCGTGTTGGTCGCCTTGTCCGCGGAGATCTGGACGTCCTTGGATACGGCCGGGGCTTTCACCTTCTCATCCTTGGTGCCCTTGCCCGGGATTTCCATGAGAACCTTGGACAGGTCCTCGGCCACCGCATTCTGAAGGGGGTAGATGTGGATGTTCTCCCTGGGCCGGGCTCGCTTGTAGTCCAGTTTCTCCACCAGCATTTTGATTCTTGTCATCGTAGCAGGGGCTGCCAGCACCACCAGGGAATTGGTGCGCTCGTCGGCCATGATCTTGAGATCCTGCCGAGCGGCCGCGGCCGCGGTTTTTTTCTCCTGGAACACGGTGAGGAGCTTTTTGGCCAGATCGTCCGCTTTTGCGTAAGTCAAGACGGCGACCCAGATCTCATCATCGCCGGACACGTCCAGCTCGGTGATGATGCGAACCAGGCGGTTGATGTTGGATTGGGTGTCGATAACGATGATGGTATTGGTTTCCTGGTAAGGGATGAGGAGACCCGTCTTCTCCACCAGGGAGGCCAGCAGCTTTCCGAGGTAGGTCGCATCGGCGTACCTCAAAGGAACGAGCTGGGTGATGATTTTATCCTCCTGCGGACCGATTCTCCTCTGGAGGACCGTGTCCGTAGCTTTTGTTTTTGCCGCAGCGGTGGGAACAACCTTGATGACATTGCCTGCATCCAGGGTCGTAAAGCCGTTGACCTCCAGCACGGACAGAAAGACCTGGTAAACCTCATCCACCGTCACTTTCTGGGGAGAGATGATCGTCACCGTTCCCTTCACATTGGGGTCGATGAGGAAATTCTTCCCGGTCAGCTCGCTGATGAACTTGATGAACACCTGAAGGTCCACGTCCTTGAAATTCATGGTGACGTAGGCAGGCTTTCCGGCAGGGGACTCCTGCTGTCCGCTCTTCGAGTCCTCCTGGGCGAATCCGACGGCAGGGAAAAATGCGAAGAAAAATACGAGCGACAGGATCAGAACTTTTTTTGAATATGTGCTGGGCATCATCACCTGAGCGTTTCGCCTCCTGAAAAAGGGAGCTGCTTTTGGCTGCACGTGCTGAAAGTCAACATTGATGCTCTCGCAAGAAGTCAAAACATCACTTATTCCGTCATTCCGGCGAAAGCCGGAATCCAGTCTTTTTTAGGTCACAGAATACCTGGACCCCGTTTTTCAACGGGGTGACGACTTTCTTGCGAAGCCATCCACATTCCTGGCAATACGGGGCATCATTGGCCCGGCGTCCTGACACCTCTTCTTGGCGTAACCACTCTCCGACGAGGGGTCGTTGGCGTTGGTCTGGTCTGAGGGGCCGAACCGAGCTCGGGGAGCGCCCGGCTTTCGTCCGTCATCAACAACGCCTCTTCCTTGCCGTTCAGATCAAGAATCACCTTACTCTTCGTGATTCTGGTGATCCGGGCTCCCATAACGAAATCATCCTGGAAATAGACGTCCTCCTTGCCGGAATCATGGTCTACGATGACCGCATATGAGCTGCGCCCTTCTCCCACCACCGTTCCCTTGAGCTGGAGATTGAGTTCCGTGACCTTGATGTCCGCTTCATCCTTACCGGCACTCTTGGCCGCATCCTTTGAAGAGCGGAAAACGTCCTTTTCTGAAATGACGGCGTAATCGGCCAGGCTTTTGCTCGGCCGGGGAACCGCCTCTCTCGAACTTGGGGGCCCCAACGCGTCCCCCTTGAAAAACCCCGCGCTCCCCCTCTGGGAAATCCAGGTGAGAACGATGGAAGCCGCCATCCAAAAGACAAGGGCCATGATGACGAGATTTCCCAGAACGAGGATCCTTTTTGAATTCATTTCTGTTAATTCAGTATTAGAATCTATAATTTATATCATTTATTTTGCTTTAAATCAAACAGGATGTTGCCCGAATGGTCATATCCCCATAGCTTGACATCCTTTGCTGAGAATACCGTATATATTGTGGTTTCACCTATCCGACGACTCATGCCGACTTCCCTTCCTTGGTTGAAACCCGTTTCCAGGGATTTCACGGAACATAGAGTATGCGAACTTATTTTATTCTTTCTGTCAAGAATCTGGTGCTATAATACCGAAAATAGCTTGGCGGCTGTCGCTTGTTGCCGGTTGTTCAAAGGGTTAGATCTCGATACGCAGGAGATTGTCACGGCGCTTCGGGCCTCGCAATGACATTTCAGGGCTTTTTACCGGAGAGAAACCATGAACAAAATTAGAGGATCTCTCTTGTTCGCCATAATCTGCCTTTTCCTCGGGCCTTTTCCTGCATGGGCAGAGACTGTCACCATACAGAACGGCCGCATGTCCGTAGACCTCAAAGAGGCCTCACTCATGGGCGTGGCTCAGGACATCGAAAAACAGTCGGGCATCTCGTTCAAGGGCGATGAATCGCTACTGGAGGAGAAGGTCTCGGTTTCTTTCAAAGACCTTGCTCTCGAAGAGGGAATCAAGCGAATCCTTGCCAACATGAATTACAGCCTCATGTTCGACAACCGGGGCGAGGTGTCGGAGGTCATGATCATGTCCGAGGGAAGCGGGACCGGCGCTCCGCAACCCCAGGTCAGACCGGCCCCGGCAAGAACGGGAACTCCGTCCCCGGTGGCACGGAGGCCCGTGGTTCGAAGACCCAGGCCCTCCTCTCCCCTGGTGACAGGGGGAAGCAGGACCCCCACGGCCCGAACGCGGACAATCCCGCCTCGAACGAGCACGCAAAGACCATCCCAGGCCGGCCCAGGCCCGGCGGCGCCTCAGGCCGCGGAGGAGTCCAACCTGCCGGAGGCCTTTAGAAGCGTGGAGAGCGCAACGCCTCCCGGAGGCCCGGTGTCGTCGGAAGGGCCTCTGCCCCCTGCTTTTAGAGTCATCGAGAATGCCGAACCGCCCGGTGGAAAAGTGAAAAACCCCCAGCAAACCCCCGAGGCGTTCAAGGTCCAGAAGAACGTTCCGCCCCCAGGCGGAGCCGTCGAGAGTTCCGCGGAAAAGCCCGGAGAGGATGAGACGCCAAAGAAAGAACCATAAAGCCTCTGAAGATGTTTGAAATGCACCTCAGAATTCAGGCAGAGCAATTGGATCGAACCCTCGAGGAAACCGGGCAAATCTAGAATGCCCTCTGAGCCTCCTTTATTCCTCGCACCAGAGAATGCTCCTTTCCACCCCTCGAGGATAATCAGCCACGTGTTTTTTTCTGGACACGGGCGGTGCACAAAAGTGCCCCGTTAAGCCCTTTCTTTTACCTCTTCAGTCACCCCACCAGGCGCAAACCAATCTTTCTTGAAACCTTGATGCCTGCAAAGATCACGGTCCTGTTCTTCCCAAAAAAAGCTCTTTAATTTAAATCCTTAGAGCCTTCCGTCTTTTCTCTCCCCTTTCCTGTTGCACGGCTTTTCGCTTCTTTGAACACACGAGATTGGAGGGTTTCCGGCAGGTTGGCATTCTCCTTGCTCAGATTCAGCGCAGGCTGTTTTTGTCTGGGGAGAAAAAAAGATGACCACCTCGAAACCATCTATCAAGATGAGCCTGCTTTTTGCCCTGGGAGTATTCTTTCTTGCTTTTTGGCCGAGCGCTTCGTCTTACGCCTATGATTACCAGCCCACCGAGATCGCTCCTGCCGCCGGCTATGAAAGAAGCAGGGCCCTTGGCATCAACAATGCCGGGGAGGTCGTAGGGCGGTTCTACAACTTCAACGCAGGGACGGACGAGGCCGTCGATCGGCAGGCCTTCATATGGGATCGCACTCGCGGCGCCCGGCTGCTGTCGACTCTGAGCGGTGAGAGCAGTGCCTGGGGCATAAACAACAATGGCCTGGTTTCAGGATATGCCTACACCTCTGAAGGGAACCAGCATGCTGTATTGTGGATCAGTTCCGAAAACAGCATCATGGACATCGGCACCTTGACCAACACGACCACAGGGTCCAGCGGGCCGACCAGCACGGCCTATGATCTCAACGACCTGGGCCAGCTGGCGGGCAACGCAGATATCCCTAATGATGCCGGCACGTTCACGCCGTTCCACGCTTTTCTCTATGATCAGACATCCGGCATTCAGGACCTGGGGACCTTCACCACATCTTCCCCGGAATGGCAGAATGGCTACAGCATCGCCTATTCCATCAACAACAACGGCGAAGCGGTTGGGATCGCCCATGACAGTTCCTGGGCTTTTCTCCCTTTCGTTTACGACGGCATCAACGGCATGCAGCAATTGCCCCGGGACCCTGCATACACCGAGCCCGACGATGAATGGTACGCCGTCGCCATCAATGACGACGGGCTCATCGGCGGCCATGTCATCGCGGCCACCAACCAGTCACTTCCCTTTTACTGGCCGAATAAATCCAGCGCTCCGGTCAAAATCACCATGCCCGCAGGATTTCCTTACGGTGAAATCTACGGCATCAACGCGCAAGGTGAGATGGTGGGCATCATGTGGGACAGTGACCAGACCGGCGCCACCGAGCACGCCTTCATCTTCGATACCACCAACGGCGTTCGCGATCTCAATGCCCTCATCGATCCCTCTTCCGGCTGGGTCCTCAACTTCGCCCGTGACATCAACGATAAAGGCCAGGTCGTGGGATACGGAGAAAAGAACGGCCTTAAGCGCGGGTTTTTTATGGATCCAAAGGCCCTCGCCACCGTCAAGAATGAGCTTGTATGCGATTTCGGTTCGACCTATGGTCTCTGGCGGTATGGTCAAGGCTATGGTTGGAACCGGCTGAATACTGAGGATCCAGGCCTTATGGTCCCGGTGGATCTCAACAATGACGGATTGGACGAACTGGTAGTCTCTTTCACCGGATACGGACTCTACACATACAATCCCTCCACGTCAGCGTGGCTGAAGATCAACACCTCAATCCCTGAAACCGTGATTCGCCTAGGCAACGGCATCGTCTGTGATTTCGGCGCAGCATACGGACTCTGGTACTGGGATCAAGCCGGTGGCTGGAAGCGATGGAATGCCTCTGCCCCAACCCAGCTTCTTGCCGCAGATTTCAACGGTGACGGCCTGGACGAACTGATGGCAACCTTCACCGGATACGGACTCTACACGTACAACCCCTCTACGTCGACATGGGTAAGAATCAACGCTTCAATCCCTGAGTCCATGATTCGCCTAGGCAACGGCATCGTCTGTGATTTCGGCGCAGCATACGGACTCTGGTACTGGGATCAAGCCGGTGGCTGGAAGCGATGGAATGCCTCTGCCCCAACCCAGCTTCTTGCCGCAGATTTCAACGGTGACGGCCTGGACGAACTGATGGCAACCTTCACCGGATACGGACTCTACACGTACAACCCCTCTACGTCGACATGGGTAAGAATCAACGCTTCAATCCCTGAGTCCATGATTCGCCTAGGCAACGGCATCGTCTGTGATTTCGGCGCAGCATACGGACTCTGGTACTGGGATCAAGTCGGTGGCTGGAAGCGATGGAATGCTTCTGATCCGGACAAGCTCCTTGCCATTGATTTGAACAATGACGGCAAGGAGGACCTGATTGCTTCCTTTGCAGCCTACGGACTTTACAATTACGATCCTGCAACTGGCGGGTGGATCAGAATCAATGCTTCTCTGCCGGACAGCATGAAAGGAGTCAATTTCTCACAATAACTGGACAGTGGATGCACAGGCAGCCATGTGAACGAAGTTAACGAGCCCTAATGAGGCGGCCTGTTTCGACCATACCTGCATCAGGATAGCAGCCCTGAGTGGCTTGCGCTCCTTACAAGAAATCCGTCCTTCCACGTTGTCCCCCATCTTTCTTTTGCCCTTGCGAGATGTGAAAGTTTAATATTATAATTCAAGCACTTGAATTGTTTTACCGCCGTAACTCAGAGAGCGGAGCTATGCCCGTCGCCGCGCTGCCCTTGATTTTTTCCTCCCTTTAGAGTAAAATACACCCAAAAATTGTAAAGACGCGCAGAACGGTAAACCTATCAACATGACCTTTTCTCCCACAATTGTGCTTCGTTTCCGGTCTTCTTTGTCCAATAGCCGGTTCTTTTCCGCGAGCCAAGCTATCCCAAAACAAACGTGCGCGAGCAAGAAGCCGAGCAATATGTCTCGGCTCAATTATTTTCCAGGCCAAGGAGGCTAGGCGGCTGCCATGAAACTCAGAAAAACGGCTCTATTCGCTCTCTGCCTTTTGCTGACATGCCTTTTGTTTTTCGGTTCCCCCGTATTTGCTGCATGGTCTCTCTATGACGACTTCGAGGCAGGAGAGTATCTTGATTGGATGCGGTGGGAGGCAAACCAGGTTGCTCGCGATGCATCCAGTGGATTTCTCTTTTCTTTTTTAGATGGGGCTACGGATTCCGGCGGTAGACTGAGGAATGAAACATTATTCGCCGGCCCGGGTTCCATCACCTCCATTCAGGCGGATGTGAACGTTGACAATGCCTTTTTGAGCGATGCCGACATCGATGGGGCCGCTGCCGAGATCATGGGTATTTTTTACCATAATACTGCTCTGAACCAAGACATCATTGCCTGCCTCGACATCGGGGACCAGGGAAATGGTTTAGAAGCCTGGTGGCGCATCGTGGGGCTCGGCGCCGACGGCAGCTTAACCCCTCTTGGCTCCGGCACCCTGATCGCCTCGGACGATGCCTCCCCACTCACTTATGGAGTTCCTTATCAAGCAATCCTATCCTATGACAGCGGAACGAACAGCTTCAGTTTCACGGTCGACGAACGGTCATACAATTATTCCTCTCCACACACTAACGACGGCGTGCCGTCTTATGGAGAAAAAAAGAGCCTGGGTACCGTCCTTTATGATTACGAGAAAATGGGCGGCGGAGGAGCGGTATTCTCGAAATTCGATAATGTCGTTGTTAACAGTATCGCCTATGATGATTTTTCGACAAACCTGCTGGATGGCACAAAATGGAACCCTCTGGAATTCGTGCGGCAGGTTGTCGATGTCCTGGGAAACAAGAAGGCCCAGTTGAACATCAGGTCGATCGGGTCCGGCCGCCAGGCTGATCTGCCCCTAGCCTATTCAACCACACCCTTTCTTGAGGCAAAGGTGGCCGTCAAGAGCGGCAGTACCGTCACGAGCGGTGCCGTCGGCCGGGCAATGCTGGGCGGATATTATTACAATCAAAGCAGGGGGCCTGGAAGCGGCCTGGATTACAACGATCGCGAAGGTGACGTTTGGGTGCAAGTGGCTCTCGAGGTCTATGATGATGCGGGAGTCGACAAAATCAAAGCGGTCGCCAAGGCTGACGCATCCAACTTCGACGGCTCAAGCTTTGCCCCGCTCTATTCTCAAGACCTGGTTACAGATCTTTCCTTTGATACCGAGCACACCCTCTCCATTGAATTCTCTGGAGCAAGCCTGACCTTCAAATGCGATGCGGCTTCCTACACTTACAATATCGCCACCCCTGTGTACGAACCGTCGACCCCTGTGAGAATACTGTCCTCCAGGATTCTCGCGGGCGCCGCCCAGGAAGGTTATCTCTTTGCCACGTTCGATGATGTTTATGTGGATCTCCAGTTCATTTCGGGCATCGTGCTCGACAACTTTGGCGCCCCGATGGAAGGGGTTGAAGTCATGGTCAGGAACGACGCTGCCGAAATAGGCAATTCCGTGCTCACCGGAGTCGACGGTCATTTTTCTCTCGAAGGCATGCCTTCAGGACCGATGCAGTTTATCGTGAAGCCTGACGTGAGCACCGGATTGGCTTGGTTTCGTGACCGTTTCTATCTTCCTCCCGGACAATCTAAAGATTTGGGAACCATAAAGCTGCCGAAAGGCGCCTTGGTCGCCGGTTCGATTTCGTTGTCCGGTGGGACCGGGGGAGAAATGCAGGACGTCGAGTTCTGGTATGGCGGAAAGTTCGAAATGGGATGGGGACTATTTGATACCGGCGAGCAGTTTGCTTTCCGTCTTCCGGCTGGACAGTATCAGATGAATCTGGAAGAACACTCCGGGTTCACCATGGTTCCCTATCATCTCAATATCACGGATGTGAATGACGATTTGACCTATGGTGCTCTAACACTGACTGCTTACAACGCAGCCTCCGGAGAAGTAATCACGGGAACGGTGACTGATTCGGCTCTTCACAGCGGCAGGCTGGAATTGCTGGCCTTCCTGGACGATGTGGAAATAACCCCTGAAAATCTTGGCGGCATCGGGCCGCTCAGCATCGCCGAAATCGACCCTGCAACCGGCAACTATACATTGTTTGTTCCGCCCACGGCGGCTCGTGGGGGGCGCGGCATCCTCCTGGTCCTGAGTGTTTTCACTGAAGGCCCCGACTCTAATGAGTTGATGACCGTAGTCGCATCCCAGACTGTATCATCGACTCCTGCTTCCGGTGTCAATTTCACCTATGACACCGAAGGCTACGACATCCAAGGCATCGTGAGAGACGGCGGTAACGACAAACCTCTCTTCGGCGCTTCGGTCCTCCTTTACCAGGTCGTCGGCGCCGACGAACAGTTCGCCGGATTTGCAGAAACGGATCATCATGGAAGTTTCGTTTTCCACAATGTCCGTCCTGGCACGTATCGTTTTGCCGTAACCTCCTTACGGTACTCCCCCTTCACCGAATGGACCAACTCATTCGCTTTGGCAGACAGCGACGTCACTGTTCCGGATATTGCCATCGGCGGTCCTGGCGATGAACTGGCTGTCGATTTCGGAGATCTAGGCCTATTCCATTATGATGGGGCCGGCAAATGGAACAAGCTGAGTATAGCGAACCCCTATGGCTTACAATTATTCGGGCGATCACTGGCCGTTGATTTTGAAGCGAGCGGCCTCTATCTGTATAATGGCACTGGCTGGAGTATTTTGAGCTCAGCCAATCCCGAAAAAATGCTCGGAGCGTATCCTGACCTGTTTGTTGATTTTGGTACTTTGGGATTATATTTTTACAACAATGGTACCGGATGGGTGAAATTGAGCTCAGCCAATCCTGACAAGATGGTCTTGTATAATGGAAAACTCGCTGTAGGCTTTGGTGCTTCAGGTCTATATCTCTGGGATGGTAGGTGGAGCAGGATCAGCTCCGCAAATCCTGAAGACATGATATCTGTGGGTGTTGACTTGTTTGCCGATTTTGGCAGCACCGGATTGTATCGTTATAGCGACGGAATAGGGTGGTCGCGGATCAGTGTGAGCAATGCTGAGGGCATGGCTTTCTACGATAACGCCTTGATCGCGTATTTTCCCGGGTACGGTCTTTACAGGTGGAACGGTTCGTGGACTCGCATCAGTACCGCGGCATGCGAAGCCATGATGGCAGCGGGACCCGACCTTTTTGTTGATTTTGGCCTCGCTGGACTCTACCGATTTAACAGCGGTTCTGGTTGGATGAAGATCAGTGTCAGCGACGCAGACGGGATGGGGTATTATGACAAGAAACTGGTCGCTGTTTTCCCTGGCTATGGCCTCTACGAATGGGCAGGCACATGGAACAGGATCAGCTCGGCCTTTGCCGAGGATGGAACGGACATAGATTTATACAACTAGCGCGGAAATGGTGTCCGGGTTTCGTGACTCTTCCAGAATAGACATCCTTTTGTTGACACAGGGCAATGCATAGCCGGCAGAAAATGCTATTCCTATAGACGCATGTGTGCCTTCACCGCGAACACTGGTATTGTCCGACCGGCCAATTGTGTTTCATCGTTATGGCTGACGTTGCAGGATCGCCGTGTCTTAAGGAAACCTCGCACCTTCGCCGGATTTCCTTCCATCCGCTAACCGAGAGTCTTCTTGATCTAATCACGGAAGCTAAAGAAGCGGAAAACTCCTATCTCTGTTCTTTTATCCCCCGCTCTGCCATTTCCTTGCTCCATCATTGTTTTGAGGCACTCTGAGAGAAACCATCGCTATGCCCATTATGGCCATATGGAAAACGTTTTGAAACCGTCCCCATCCGAAAGCTGTCTCCTACAGAAGTTTTATAATTACTCTCTTTCCCTTAAAGAACTCGGAACCATCGAAAACCTGGAAGCGTATCGCACATGGTCAGCGGCTTTTCTCCTCCACATGATGCATCTGAAGGCCTATGAATTTGCCAAACCATTATGTCAGGGGAAGGCGCTGCTGGAAATAGGCTGCAACACAGGCTATGGAGTCAGCGAACTCGCAACCTCTGCCCAAAGAATAGTCGCCGTCGACTCAAATGAGCATGCCATTCAGATTGCGTCAACAAAGTACGGCAGGCTGAATATTAGATATGAAACTGTGGATGCCTTATCTTTGCCTTTTCCAAGCTCTTCGTTCGATATCGTTATTTGTTTTCAAGTTATTGAGCATGTTCAGGAATCAAATACCACCCTGTTTCTCTCCGAGATCGGTCGAGTTCTCAAAAAGGAAGCCATCGCCATTTTTTCTACACCTAATCGTAGATTACGCCTCTACCCCCTTCAGAAGCCTGTCAACCCGGAGCATATGAGGGAATATACCGCTAGAGCATTTCTGAAAACGCTCCGTTCAGCCTTTGACATCGTCGAGATATCCGGGTTGCGCGGAGAACCATGGATCGAAGAGATTGAAAGAAAGCGAGTAAATAAGTCTCTTTGGCATGCCGCCATCAAAAGACCTTTGAAAGGAATTCTTCAATCTTTATTCCCAGCAAACGTGTTTTCTGAAATGAAGGGACTCTACGGCAAATTTTTCGGCACATCTTCTGATATCTTAGGATATCGGCCCAATCAACAACAAGATTTCGCTCGGGTCGTTGAACGATTCTCGATGAATGCGCTTTGGTTCGACAGACGGAATCTTGAAAGGTCCATATATTTTCTAGCAACTGCCAGGAATGGAAAAAACTAACGTCCTGCCACACTTTGAAGAAATCCAAAAGCTGAAGACCTATTCTGATTTTCGTAGGCTGATTAAAGGTCAAACCTCGAAGTCTATGCGGCACCTGTATCAAGAAAGCTATTATAGGGAAGGTGTCGGAAGCAAAGAGATCGCGGATCTATACTTTGAGACCAAAGGCCTGGGACCCAATCCATACACCGAGTTGCCCCTGAAATTAGCTAGGGTTAAGCCGGGGCATCACGTCCTGGACATCGGATGTGGAAGGGGAGAAATTGTATTTCAAACCGCATGCCTGGGAGCCTATTCTGTTGGCATAGATTTTTCGAGACACGCCATCAGCCTTGCTATGGAGACACGAGCCAGACACTGCGCAGATATCGTGCACAGAACGGACTTCATCTGTTGCGACGCCGCTGACCTTGATTTTCCGGACAATCGTTTTGATCGCATTTTTCTTCTCGATGTGGCAGAACATGTTTCGAGGGAAGAACTTCGGAATATTCTTAGAAAATGTGGGACGCTTCTGACACAATCCGGCCTGCTGGTTATCCATTCCACCCCAAATTTATGGGCCAGAACATACGGATATTGGATTAAGGCTTTGCTCTACTTCGTGACAAAAGGAACTCTTCCTTCACATCCTTTCATCGCCGAGATTAAGCGCAGCAGTAACTTTATTATGCACATCAACGAACAAAGCATCCTGTCGCTGAAGCTCCATCTTTTCAGCTCAGGCCTTAAGAGCAAGGTATGGTTGCAAAATCCCGGGGTCTCTTGGATCGAAATGAGCGCAATCAGGAGAAAGCTACTCCATAAGATTTTCATTGCTTCCGGGGCAACGTATGTCTTTGGATCTGATCTCTATGCTCTTGCCTGGAGGGAGGAGAGTTAATACTCTTCGTGTCATGAACAGTTTTAGAAAAGACTGGTTTCTCACATTCTTGACTCAGATCCTGGCTTTTTTGTTTTCATTTCTAGGGTCCGTAGTTCTTGCCCGTTTCCTCGGCCCCGAAATGAGGGGAAATTTCGCCCTTATCCTTCTTATCGTATCGACCTCAGGGCTACTGGGAACCTTGGGAATAGACATCGCGAACGTCTATTTTTCGGCCAACAAGAAATATGATTTGTCTGATATCGTTTCAAATACCTATTTTTCCAGTGCCGTGGTGGGCACAACCATCATCCTTTTTTTCTTTGGGCTCAGCGTGACAGGTTTGCTCAGGGAACTGCTCTCTGAAACCGGCATTTCTTTTTGGCATGCGTCTTTCGCAATGATCACTGTTCCATTTTTTCTTTTTACTACATTTTCCTCAAAAATCCTCCTTGGAAGAGCTAAGTTCTTGGAATTTAATATCGTGATCTTTTCTCAAGCCTCTCTATACCTCTTGCTGATCTTAGTTTCGTTTGCTCTTCTCAACGACAGACTCCTGGGGGCTGTTGTGGCGTATATCAGTAGCGTGATCTTGGTTTCGCTAATCGTTTTTTTCTTCGTAAGAAAGCTGGCGCCCGCAAGAATTCGGCTAAATCGACCTCTCCTCAAATCCTCTCTTCTATACGGGGGGAGGGGCTTCCTTGGTAATTTGGTCCAGTTCCTCAACTATCGCCTGGATATGTTTCTCGTCGCCTATTTCCTGGACATGGCTGCCGTTGGTTACTACACGATCGCCGTTGGGCTCGCTGAAAAGCTATGGCTCATACCCGGTTCGGTGGCGACGGTTCTCTTCCCGAAGATCTCAAGCCAAGATACCCAGAGCAAGCATATTACACCCAAACTGTGCAGGATGACCTTCTTATTTCTCGTTTTCCTCTCATTGATCTTTCTTCTTTTTTCCGGATCAATCGTCTCCATGCTGTTTGGCCCAGATTTCGTTCCTGCGACAACGCCATTGATTATTCTTTTGCCCGGAGTTGTTTTCCTAGGCATAGGCAAAATCTTAAGCTCCGACCTGGCCGGTAAAGGCAGAACAGGGATCGGATCTCTCGCTGCTTTTCTATCCCTGATAACGAATCTTCTCTTGAACCTAATTCTCATTCCAAAATGGGGAATCGCCGGCGCCGCCTTGGCCTCAACACTGGCATATTCTGTAGCGTCCGGAGTGCTTGGAATATCTTTCGCGATGATTTACGGGACATCTTGGTCGGACTTTCTCTTGATTCGTCGTTCTGACATTACAGACTTCCGGCTCATCTTGGCGGACACTCTCACCCGGGCTCATCTGGACCCCCGGAACGTCAATCCTCCCATCCACCGGGATGCTTGACGAGAAAACGGATGCACGTTGATTAGCCTTAATTCTCGGAAAATCATGGAAACTCAACGTAATAATACCAAGCGACTCCATGTCCTCATTCTGAGTTCCTGGTTCCCTTCAAGGCTCAATCCTCTGTTCGGCCACTTTGTGTATGAACAGGCCAAGGCTCTCAGTCAATTCGTGCGAATCTCCGTCTTGAATGTTTTCACTGATCCAAGTCTACGATTTGCGAAACGAGAACTCTTGGACATTCAAGAAGAGCATAATTTTCATACCTATCAGGTGTTCAAGGCAAAATGGCCAGTCTTCAATTCCCTTGCTTACGTCCCTCATGCGTTCTGGGCTGTGAGGAAGCTAATAGCGGACCACGGTCGCCCGGATATTTTACATGCCCATGTCTCTAACCCTTCAGGAATTATGGCTCTTTGGCTTTCACTTTTTTTCAGGAAGCCCTATTTTATCACGGAACACAGTTCCAGTTTCCCGGATCTGCGGAAGCCAGATTTTGTGAAAAGATTCCTCGTCCTCAAGGCGCTGAAAAACGCAGATGGAGTTATAGCAGTTAGTTCTTACTTAGCCGGTCGGATTAGGTCTTTTGCAAGGATTACCCAAGTTCATGTAGTGCCCAATGTCGTGGATTGTGACAAGTTTAAGCCTAACGATGAACATGAGCCCACGTGGAGCGCAACTTTAAGGCTGCTCTTTGTCGGAATGATCAACGAAAGGCACAATAAAGGTATTGATACCCTTCTGAAGGCGATGGCCCTCCTCGCCAAGAATCTGTCCGTTCATCTTGACATAGTCAGTAATATCTCCGAAACACATTTCCAGGAATATGTGAACCTCGCTCACTCTCTTGGTGTGGGATCCTGCTGCACCTTTCATGGTCTCCAACACCCTGATCGCATCCCGGGATTTATGGCAAATTGCGATATTTTCGTGCTACCAAGCCGTATGGAGACTTTTGGTGTGGTGTTGATAGAGGCCATGGCTTCCGGCAAACCTGTTGTCACCACCCGATGTGGCGGGCCTTCAGATTTCGTCAATGAGGACACAGGAAGATTCGCGAGGATTGATGACCCCATAGACCTGGCGAATCAAATCAATTGGGTCGCTCTACATCAAGACCGTTATTCAGCAAAGAACATTCGTCAAATAGCTCTGTCTTCTTTCGGCTCGAATGCCTTTGGAAATCGTCTTGTAAAGCTTTACGAAAAAGCATTGTCCAATAGCACCTTGCGTGATGCAAGCTGAGGTCTGAGATCAAGCCTGATAGAGAGAGCTCTATTTACTAGATGTTTCCCCTTTGCCGATAGCAACGGATAGCGCAATGCCCACCGTGCTTCATGTATCTTCCTTGCCTTTTTTTACAGTCAGCCTAGAAAAGCGGGCCGGGATGCCTTCGCTCACGATGTGTGTCCGTGAATTTGTCCGAAGAGGATGGAAAGTGGTCTTCGCCTACCCTGCTGACCATCCGAGCGCCCCTTACAGGGCAGATGGGATTCATTTCCTTCCGATTTATAGTTCTTTTTTTGACAGGAACAACTCTTCTTTCGTTTTTTGGAGAAGAAAGTTTTACTCTGCCTATATCCCAATTTTCATCATGAGACTCTGGCCGGTTCTCAGAAAAATTTCGCCGCAGCTACTTTATGCTCACGGATATATGGCCGCTCCGGTCGCCAAATTTCTCCGAGTGTTTTCATCTTCCCCTCTGATCGTAAGACTTTATGGCTTCTGCCACGCCGACTCTCTGTTGTCAGATCACCCGTACCATTTTACGAACCTCAAATGTGTTTGGCGGGATATTCCAGAGCGTCTTGCGCTATGGGTAAATGCTGATCTTTATGTTGTTACAGCCGACGGCACCCACGGGGAAAAGGTTCTTTCCAAATTCGGACTCGCGAAAAAGGCCATGGTTCTTCGCAATGCGGTTGATGTACCACATGGAATCGATGACCTTTCTCCCATTACAGTGCGGAAAGCCTTGCATCTTCCACCCCATCGAACCATTGTGACTTATATTGGCCGCCTCGAAGACTTCAAGCGACCAGACCGGATCCTTGACGCCGCTGCAGAGGCTAAATGCATGAAGAAGCCCTGGCTTTTTGTTATTGTAGGAGAAGGACGAGACCGGACATCGCTTGAATTTCGGGCCGCAAGAGATGGGTTAAGCGATTACGTCAAATTCGTCGGTGCTGTGCCTCAGGAAAAGGTCTGGAAGTATCTCCGCGCCTCTGATGTTTTCCTTTCCCTTCATGATTTATCTGCTTTGTCGAACACCCTCCTTGAGGCCCTCGCTTTAGGAAAGACTGTCGTTTGCAGCCACAGGGGAAACGGCGTGCGCGACCTGGTTGTTCCCGCCCATGGGGGATATCTGGTGGACGACCCGGATGATCCCAAAGAAGTCATTCAGAAAATTGAAACCGCTCTAGCCATGCCGAGGAACGGGTGGAACGGGTCTGTTAGGATCGAATCCTGGTCCGTCCGGTTGGATAAGGAATTCGCAAGAATACAAAACCTCTTGAATCCATGAACCTGAACCTTTTCTCTTTTTCCTGAATCAGGCGCTGGCCCATGAACGAATCGCAATGTTTGACCCGAACAATGAGGTTTTTCTTTGGTGTCTTTTCTCGAATCCAGATCGCTTCTAAGTAGATCTCAGGTCTGCGCAGCGACTTTGACCGCGATCTTAGCTTTGTCTCTAGCTTTGGCAATTAACCCCGTCTACTCGCTCATACCATGTTTGATAGTGCTCCTTCTCCTCTTTCTTACACATATGGAATTGGTCTTTCCGGGTTTGCTGATCCTAAGAAGCAGCCTCGACGCTTTCAGTGATATCGCTATATCTGCAGGCCCTTTGAAGTTCAATACTTCTGCCGCGCTGAGCATATTCATTGCTGTCTCCGGGCTTCTTTATTTTGCTTTCACTGCCAAAAAGAATGGCCTTATCCACGGCAAAATTTCATCTTCTTTTTTGGGATGGGTCTCGGTCTTAATCTTTTGGGTCCTTTGGGCTCTCTATCTGTTCGGAACCGATGGGGTCATAGCTGTGAGAGAATGGACCAGGCTTTTTTCATTGCTCGTCATTTATCTCCTTTCTGCACGGCTTGCGGAACAAAAGGGGTATGAATACCTCGTGAACGTATGCCTCCTCTCTCTGTTCGCCCCCATGGCATTTGGATATTATCAGATTTTGACAAGCCAAGGAATTATCGTGGCGGGTGTTCATCGGATTTATGGAACACTTGCACACCCCAACGCTTTCTCCCTCTATATTGTTCTTTTCATGGCCATTGCGGGCTGGAAGCTGAAGTTTGCTCGACGGAGACTTCCCTGGTTTGTCGCACAACTTGTGCTCTTGACCGCCCTCCTACACACATTCTCGCTCGGCGGACTTGTAATGATAACCGTGCTGTTTGTTCTTTTGATCCTCAAGGAGTTCGAATTCAAGGTTAGATTGGCCGTGTTTTTCTTGCTTTTGCTCTTGCTGATTGGTTTCGGCAATACCGACACAGGACAAAAGAGACTCGCTGAACTCAAACACATGCCCTCCTTGAGCGAAGTCCTTAAAGACAGGGTCACGACCAATTCCTTCACCTGGCGCATCCTGAATTGGAGGCTCCTTTTGGAACGCTGGTCTGAGAGACCTGTGCTTGGCTACGGGCTCAATACCGCTGAGTTGGTCAGCCCATGGCAAGCGTCTCCTCACAACGACTATTTGCGTTTTCTATTAGAGTTGGGGGTGATCGGTTTTCTGTTCTTCCTCTGGTTCCTTGCGAGAATCGGCGCGTCTCTCAAGCGTCGACTCGCCGTTAGGATAGACGCAAGGCAGGATTATCTGGCTTTTCTCATGGGTGCAGTTTTCGTGGCATGGATGGTTGGATCTACCGTGGATAACTATATCACGAATACCGCCTTTCAGTTCTATTTTTGGGCTTTGCTGGCAGCTTCAATGTATGGGGCAAATTGCAACGCACGCGGTAACGAAAAGCCAATTTCCCACGGTCCCCAGTGAAACTTCTTGTGCTCACCAATATGTATCCCACAGAAACGCACCCTTATTCCGGGATTTTCGTCAAGGAACAGGTGGATTCCCTTCGTGAAGCAGGCCTGGACGTGGCGACCTTCATCATCAATGCCAGAAGCCGCAAGGAAGGATATGTCGCGGCGCTGTTCAAACTGAGGAGAAATCTTGCCTTTGTAAACTACGACGTCGTCCATGCCCATCACTCCTATTGCTTACTTATTTTCGCTGCCGCCTGTTTTCCTGGTCGGCCTAAGCCGAGGACGGTCCTGACGTTTCACGAGGCTGAGGTCGCGAGACCTGTTGAGATAAGGGCTAGGGATTTCAGACAATTCTTGCGTTACTCGCGACTCCTAAAGAAACTAGCATCCCGCCTGGCCGATAGGATCTTGCCTGTGTCCGACAATGTAGCCCGCTGCATGAACTTCCGATCAACAACCGAGATCATCCCTTGCGGGGTGGACTTGAAAAAATTCTTTCCTCTGCCAAGGCAAAAAGCTCGCGAAAAGCTCGGCCTTGACGTAAATCGAAAATACCTTTTTTTCCCAGCAAACCCGGCAAGGAACATCCACAAAGGAACCGCCCTCCTCTGCGAGGCGCTTAGACATCTTAAAAGAAAACAGACGGGTGTCGACCTCATCACCGGAGGGGCTATTCCTCATGGTGAGATGCCTCTCTATTACTCCGCTTCAAATGTGGTCGTTCATACTTCGGCTTACGAAGCTTCGCCAACCGCCATCAAGGAGGCCATGGCATGTAATCGGCCAATTGTCACTACCGATGTCGGTGATGTAAGAAAAATCATTGGCCCCACAAAGGGCTGTTTCATATCCAGTATCAGCCCTCAAGAATTCGCTGAGAATATAGAGAGAGCGCTTGTTTTCGAAGAGACAGATGGGAGAGAGCGAATCATTTCTCTCGGGCTCGATTTAGGTCGAACGGCACAGAAAGTTATTCGTGTTTATGAATCGCTGTCTCGGAAGGAAAACCTAATATGAAAATCCTGGGTATTCATGACGGTCACAATTCATCCGTAGCTCTTGTCGAGGATGGTCAGATCACCTGGGCAATTCAGGAAGAGCGGTTGAACAGGATCAAGAATTATGATGGGTTTCCCCACTTGGCCATAAGAGAATGCCTTGATCGCAACCGCCTAACTCCCAATGATTTGGATGCCGTGTCGATAGGTTCAAAGCACCTCCCGTTCCCTCGATCCAAGGAGAAGCTGATGGCGTATTTCAAGAGCACTTCTTCTCCTACCGGTTTCGCGAAAGAGCTACTCAAGAAAACGCCGGTTAAGAAATTCCACCGAAGCATCAGGAAAAGAGAACGTGTAGAGCAGGCAACCGAGGCCGGTTTCGTTGAGAGTCAGATCTCTTTTGTCGACCACCACTTATGTCATGCTTCCGCCGCCTATTGGGGAAGTCCCTACCGGAATGAGCCGGTTTTGGTGATGACTTGTGACGGTGCAGGCGATGATTTGTGCGCTACGGTCAACATAGTGGATAAAAGCGGGGATCTTGAACAGATTGCAACGACACATGAAAGCCACTCTTTAGGAATGCTTTATGCCATGGTTACCTTTGCCATGGGCATGATGCCCAATGAGCATGAATACAAGCTCATGGGAATGGCACCGTATGCTTCTCATGACGCGATGGAGAAAAGCTACACCCGATTTCGAGAAACTTTTGAATTTGAGAAGGATGGATTGACTTGGCGAACGAAGAAGGGCGTACCGCATATGTTTAATTCATATGACTATGTCAAGAAAACCATAGAACTTCATCGCTTTGACTGGGTGTGCGCCGGAATCCAGAAGCTCACGGAGGAGATTCTTGTGGAATGGGTTGGAAACGCCATCAAGGCCACTGGAATAAAGAAAGTGGCTCTTTCCGGCGGTGTTTTTATGAACGTCAAAGCGAATAAAGTGATATCGGAGCTTACCGACCTCGAGTCCCTGTTTGTTTTTCCTTCCTGTGGTGACGAGTCCAATGCGATAGGGGCAGCTTTTGCAGTTTACGCTGAGTCTTGTAAACGGCAGAGCAGAGTAATTGATCTGAAGCCTGTTCAAGATCTCTACTGGGGACCTGATTATCGCGATGACCAAATCCAAGAAGCTATCGACGCCTGTAAACACCCTTCATTTCATTTTGAGTTCATTGATGACATTGAGTCATATGTGGCTGAAATGCTGTCCGATGGCAAAATTGTCGCCAGAATGAAAGGACGGATGGAGTTCGGCGCCAGGGCGCTTGGCAACAGATCCATTCTTGCAGATGCGTCTGATCTGACAGTGATCAGGGTCATCAATGAAATGATCAAGAGCCGCGATTTTTGGATGCCTTTTGCCCCTTCCTTGCTAGAAGAGACTGAAAGAGAGTATATCGTCAATCCTAAGCGTGTCCCTTCGCCCTACATGATTATGAGCTATGACTCCACAGAAAGAATAAGCGAGTTCAAAGCGGCGTGCCATCCCTATGACCTCACCGTCCGGCCCCAGGTAGTATATCGGCAGTGGAATTCCGACTACCACCGTCTAATAAAACATTTTCAGACGCGGACCGGGAGAGGAATTATCTTAAATACCTCCTTCAACCTCCACGGCTTCCCCATCGTTTGCTCGCCTAAAGACGCTATCGATGTATTCCTAAACTCCGGATTGAATTATCTTGCCCTTGGAAATTTCCTGTTGTCGAAAAATGAAAAGAGAATGCGGTGAATGAGAATATGATCAAGGCCATGTTCGCTTTTGGGACTCGCCCTGAAGCTATCAAGCTGGCCCCTGTGTTCAGACAGCTAAACTCAGACCCAGACCATTTTCTCCCTAAAGTCTGTATTACTGGGCAACACAGGCAAATGGTCGATTCTGTTTTGGCTCTTCTTGAGATAACTCCTGATCACGATCTAGACATCATGGAACCAGATCAATCCCTCTTCGAAAGTGCAGTTCAGTGTTTAGGGAAGATGGAGTCGGTTCTTCTTAAAGAGAAACCTCAGGTTGTTTTGGTCCAGGGGGACACCACTAGCGCCTTTGTTGCGAGCCTTGCCGCATTCTACATGAAAATCCCTGTAGCGCATGTTGAAGCGGGGCTGAGAACCCATGACAAATACCGACCGTTTCCTGAAGAGATTAACCGGAGACTTCTGACCGTTTTAGCAGACATGCATTTCGCTCCAACTCAGAGGGCGAAGCAGAATCTATTGCATGACGGCATACCTAAGCAGTCCATTTGGGTCACCGGAAATACGGTGGTAGATTCTCTTTCGATGATGACCAAGAGACTTGAACAGGATGAATCACGGCATAGGCATTTCACATCTCTTTTCCCCTTTCTTGACGCGTCTGATGGGAAACGAATCATCCTGGTCACTGCCCATCGAAGGGAAAATTTCGGACAGGCTCTCAAGAATATTTGCCATGCCCTGATCGACATTATTCGCTCTAACCCCCATGTTCATATCGTTTTTCCAGTGCATTTGAATCCACAGGTAAGAGAGGTAGTACACACCACCCTGAGTGGCCCTCAGACCAGGAATCGAATTCATCTTGTTGAACCTTTAGACTATGAATCATTCGTTTACCTAATGAATAAGGCCTACCTGATTCTCACCGATTCCGGAGGAATCCAGGAGGAAGCGCCCGCTTTGGGAAAGCCGACGCTCGTTTTGAGGGATACAACAGAACGGCCGGAAGCCGTCGATGCAGAGACCGCTAAGTTGGTGGGAACTGATCGGTCCACAATTGTTCAAGAAACACAGAACCTATTGGATTCAGAGCAGGAATACCTCAGAATGGCTCAAGCTAAGAGCCCATTTGGCGATGGCAAGGCGAGTGAGAGGATCCACAAAGCTCTTCTGGAAAATGCTGATAAGTTCCGTTCATCTTTTCGGTATTGAAATTTCGAGTCTCACATTGAGCGAAGCTGTTGAGGTCGTCCGGTCATTCCTTTCAGGGCATAAGAAGCACTACATCCTTACCCCTAACGTAGACCACATCATGAGGCTTCAGCAGGATCCCCTCTTCAAGGACTGTTATCGGCAAGCTAGCCTTGTTCTACCGGACGGTATGCCCCTGGTTTGGGCTTCTAAAATCCTCCGATTTCCCCTTAAGGAAAGAATCGCGGGCATTGATCTCTTCTTCGCACTTTGCAGACTAGCTGCTGAAGAGGGTTACAAGGCCTTTTTTCTTGGCGCGAAGCCTGAAATTTTGAAGAAAGCTGTGGAGCGCGTTTCGCTTTCTTTCGAAAACCTTCAAATTGCAGGAAGTCAGCACGGATATTTCCATTCTGAATCGCAGGTTGTAGACCTGATCAATCAGAACAAGCCTGATCTTCTTTTCATTGGAATGGGATCCCCGAAACAAGAATATTGGATCCAATGCAACATCAAACACCTCAAGATCAAGGCGGCCCTCTGCGTAGGCGGGTCTTTTGATATCCTTGCAGGTGAAAAAAGACGCGCTCCTCTCTTCATGCACAAAATAGGCATGGAATGGTTTTGGCGATTACTTCTAGAGCCCCGGCGGCTCTGGCGGCGGTATTTGATTGAAGATATGAGGTTCCTCAAGTTAGTGTACCTTCAGATCGCTAGAGAGAAAGCGCGAAAAGCATCCTGATACGCTGTCGCCATTTGCCTCGATTTGCTCCAGCCATATTTGAACCTGGAGCAGTGTCATCTCAATGCTGGGGCGGGATAAAGCCCTGAGACAGGTATCCAAGAGAAACTGAAGAGTTGTGCAAAGGGCAACTCGTGGCGAACATCTGATGAATGATTCTAATCCATGCTGAAAGATAACAGCGTGCTCATTGTTCGGGGACACAGGGTCCTGGACATTTGCCTCACGGTAGCAGCCTTTGTCGGGGCTTACTTCATCAAGAGGGATTACCTTCCAATCCCCTGGAGGGGTCTCATCACGGAGCCGAACTATTATGTTGTCCTGCTCATGGCCGTCATCATCTGGTATGTTGCGTTTCATTTTTTCGACCTCTATTTTTCTTTCAAGCAAAAGCCCTTTTCTCAAATCCTTTGGAATATTGTCAAAGCCGTGTCCACGGCCATGCTCATCCTGATCCTTTCATTGTATGTCGTGAAGATCACCCATGTGAGCCGGATCATGATGGGCCTTTTCTTTTTCCTCGATATTGGGCTGCTCGCTCTCAGCAAGTGGATCATCTATTCGGTCCAGAAAGGTTCCTGGAAGAATGGCTACCACTTCCGGAACCTCCTTATCGTCGGAAGCCGGGACAGGGCAAAGGACGTCATCGCCGCAGTCGGCGACAGCCGGCGATCAGGCTTGAGGATCAAAGGTTGTCTTGAACTTAATCAAGACGATGTGGGAAAAACCGTTGAAAATGGGGTAGAAGTTATCGCGACCCTGGATCACCTGGAGAAAATCCTGAGGGAAGACGTGGTCGATGAACTCGTTTTTGCCATACCCCTCAAAGAAATTGAAAACGCCGAGAAGCATATCGCCATTGCTGGAGAGATGGGCGTGAGCGTGCGTGTCCTTCCCGACTGGCGTATCCATCACCTCATGACACGGCCAGTCATTGCCAGCGTGAACTTCGAAGATTTCTTCGGCATTCCCAGCATGGCTTTCTCGACGGGCCCTGACAAGCAGGGAGAGCTGCTTCTCAAGGCAATCTTCGATTACCTCATTGCCGGGATTTCTTTAATCCTTCTTTCACCGCTTCTCTTGGCCATCGCCGTTGCTATCAGGGTTTCATCCTCCGGGCCCATTTTTTTCAGCCAGGTCCGTTCAGGTTTGAACGGACGAAGATTCAAAGTATACAAGTTTCGGACCATGGTGTCCGACGCGGAAGCTAAGAGACGAGATATCGAGCATTTGAATGAAACGGACGGTCCTGTGTTCAAGATCAGGAAAGACCCCCGGATCATCCCCTATCTCGGGACTTTCCTCAGAAGGACCGGCCTGGATGAGTTGCCCCAGCTCCTCAATGTCGTCAAGGGCGAAATGAGCATTGTGGGTCCGAGACCTCCAATCCCCTCGGAAGTTGAAAAATACGACCTCTGGCAGAGGCGTCGTCTTTCCATGAAACCCGGCATGACCTGCCTGTGGCAGACCAGTCAAAACAGAAACGATGTGGCCTTTGAAGACTGGATGAAGCTTGACCTTGAATATATCGACAACTGGTCCCTGAAGCTCGACTTCATGATTCTTCTCAGGACCGTGGGGGTAGTTCTCTGCGGGGAGGGAAGATAGGGGAAATTCTGAATTCTGGAATTGGGGGATTGCGGATAACAGGAACGGAGGTCAGTTGGCTTCACCCAAGATTACGCCGCGCCAGGGGAGGACAGAGATAAAAGAGATCGGTAAACTCCATAGATTTGGATCGGCAATGGAGTTGCCTTTCTTGGCTTATGCAGTTAGAATTGTTCACAGACCGAAAAGTGAATTGCGTCAGGAGGCTCTAGCCATGGAAAAGACTATTGAGGCCGTTTTCGACGGCAAGGTTTTCCGCCCTGAGGGAAGTGTTGACCTAGAACCCAATAAGCCCTATCTCTTGCTTGTCACTGAGAAGAAGGAATGTGCTGGATTTTCAGATGCCTGGGAAGTCCTTGGCCGGTTAGCGGGCACCGTTGATGCGCCTGAAGATTGGGCGCAAGAGCACGACCATTACCTTTATGGTTCCCCTAAGCGGAATGAAAGGCAATCATGACGACCGCCAAGAAACGCCTATTTCTTGACACATTTTTCATCCAAGCTTTGTTGAATCGCCGGGACAATTTCCACGCAAATGCGAAAGCCCTCTTCAAGCAGGTCATGTCCAGCCCAGAAGTCTGGACGACAGAAGCGGTCTTAATAGAGGTGGGGAACGCATTGGCATCTATCAATCGCAAAGGAGCTGCGGAGTTCATCAAAAGTTGTTACAAAACCCTGAATCTCAAAGTGGTGCCATTGGATACACCTTTAATCGATAGGGCCTTGAAGCTCTATGCTTCACGGCCTGACAAGGAGTGGGGCCTCACGGATTGCATTTCTTTTGTGGTGATGAAAGATAAGCGGATTATCCTTGTCTTAAGTGCAGACACCCACTTCAAGCAGGCCGGCTTTAGCCCCATGCTCTGATGTACTGTGCCCTTCACTCTGTTTGTGTGTTCCGAAATCCTCAAGCCAAATTTGTTTCTACCGTGCGCAGCGGCTCAATGGGTCGTTGGGTTCCAGTCACCACAACTTCATTAGCCTCTCTTTTGGGCAGTGGGGGTGGTTCTCTGCGGGGAGGGGAGATAGGGGAAATTCTGAATTCTGGAATTGGGGGATTGCGGATAACAGGAACGGAGGTCAGCCGGCTTCACCCAAGATTACGCCGCGCCAGGGAGATCACCCGCCTACGTCAGCCTTCGGGGGACTAAGGCGTGGCAAGGGATGGCAGAAACGTAATTGATAATCACCGGGTTTTTTTGCTATGATGGTGAAGGCTGTCGGTTCAAACGGTTGAGAGGCCTATAAAGCGGGGAAGGAGGTGATCCCAATGAAAAGAAAAGATGTCGTCAAAGAGGTGCTTCTTAAAGAGGGGTATCAATCCTCAGATGACTTCATGCGCGATTGGGCTTTGATTTTGGCCTTGTCCAGGCAAGATCAGTATAAGGCTGAAATCGATTTTTTCGAGAAGAAGTACCACATGAAGTTTGAGGAGTTTGATGCCCTTGTTCACGGTAAGAAGGGCGACGAAGACTTTCAAAAGGAAGAGGATGCTGAGGATTGGGAGTTCTCGCTAAGGGCCCTTAGGTGGTGGGATGAGAAAATAAGGGAGCTTGGAAGTGCTCAGGGTACTTAGAAAGTATTCCAGCATTATTCTCTCCTACAGAATCACCAAGCTGGAGCAAGTTGGTCATATCTTAAGGTTAAGAGCGGAGATCGAACTGGTTGACCACTCCAAACTCTGGTTCGAGAAACGGTCTTAGGTGCCGAGAAACGTAAATACTCCTATCACTGGCAAGACGAGCACGGTAAATTACTCATTCGGTGGGACAATGCGCCGGATTGGGACATAGAGACCTTTCCGCATCATAAGCACATCAGTGACGAGCATAATGTCGAACCTTCCCATGAACGCACCGTTGAACAGGTTTTGGGTTATCTCTCCAAGCGCGTGAAACATTGAAACAACCCGTGCGGCAAGGGAGATCAAGACAGCTTTGCCAGCATCAGTCGGAATTGCTCGTAAACATCTCTTCGGTGGCCGGCATAGTAGATGTCCAATGAGCCCTGATCTTCATTGATCTTATAAACAATTCGATACCTCTTCACCCTAAACGATTTGAAGCCGGAAAGCTCTTCCTCTAGGTCGTGACCTGCATGGGGCTTGGCCTGGAGCTCCTTGATCGCTGTTTTGATAAGTTTCTTGGTTTCCGGGTGAAGCTTGGAAATGAGTGTTCCCGCCTCCTTCGTGAGCCTGATTCGCAGGCCTTTTCTCATTTTGCAAACACCTCATCAAGCTCGACCCACGCCCCCTTCTGAGCCTCTTGAATCGATTTCCTTATGGATGACATGGCTTTCTCATCTGAAAGAATGTCCAATGTCTCCAAGAGGCCCTCAAACTTTTTCATGCTCATAAGAACCGCCTCCGGAACGCCATTCTTGGTGATGGCTATGGCCTCGTCCGAATTCTTGAGTCTTCGGATCAGGTCGAGCAAAGCGGTCTTAGCCTTTGTGACCGGGATAAAATCCTGAATTTGTTGCATGATGACCCTCCTCGATCGTGATGGTCATTTTAACGGCCATAATTATTTCGGTCAAGGGAATTTAATGGAGGGCTACGGCGCGGCAAGGGAGGTGGATGATTCAGGGTAGACGGACCAGTTCGTGAGCCTCAGGCCTTTTATCCCTCCGCAAGCTTACGCGAGTTCTTACGGGCTCGCTTTATGTCAGCGACAATCTCCTTTGCCTCCCTGTCGTCCATCCACGAGCCGGAAAGATCTAACAGAGTTCAGTACTGGATTGCCACGCTCTCTTCGGTCGCTCGCAATGACCAAAAGGGGATTGCGACACAGCCTAATTGCGGATAGGGCCGGGGGAAGGGGAGAGGGTGTTTGGGTTGGAGATCCTAGCGAAGGCTTGGGATTCCAGCAATAGCAGATCGTTCCTCTTGGAGAAAACGGCTTTTGGCATATATCTTTTCGTGCTTTGCACGGGGCCGCTGCTTTTCGGCGGCGTGGGCGTCTACGGGTACACATTCATTACCCTCGGTGTGCTGCTCGCAAGCCTTCTGGTCCTGCTCAAAAACGTCCACCGGGACCCCAAAACCAAGTCCCTCCAGTTTCAAGCCCTCATCACGCCCCTCAACGTAACTTTTCTTCTCCTGTTCCTTTTCCTCCTTTTCCAGATCCTCCCTTTACCTCCATCGATCCTTAAGCTGCTTTCCCCTGAAGCGTGGGTGGTGGGAGAGAAATCCCTGCCTGCTTCGACGGTCGGCGGCGACGGTTCGAACCATGCCTGGTTCACGCTCGCCCCTTACACCCTCCCTGTTCGCATGTCCCTGGATCGCTTGACGGTCTATGGCCTGTTCTTCCTGGGTTTCAGCCAGTTGCTGAATTCGAGGCAAAGAATCGGAACCGCCGTGCTTTGCATCCTGTTTCTCGGCTCCTTCGAAGCCCTGTATGGCATGATTCAGACTTTTTCCGGCAACGAGCACATCTGGTGGGTGAGGAAGACGGCCTACCGCGGAGATGTGACAGGCACCTATGTAAACCGCAACCACTTCGCAGGCCTGTTGGAGATCATCATCATGCTGGCCATTGCCTATGTCGCGGCCACTTCGGAAACCAAGAAGAAAACGTCCAACTTCTCTCGACACAGGAGCTTTCGGGTGAGGTTGTCGGGCCGTCTTTTCGGTGAAGAGCGGTTCAGCAAGAGGCTCGTTGTCTTGTTTTCCGCTGTGGTGATGGGGCTGGGGCTTGTTTTCTCCGCGTCGAGAGGAGGAATGCTCGGAGCCGCCGGAGGTCTCCTGTGTGCCGGTCTCTTGTTCATGCTGAGGAAAGGACATCGCAGAAAAGGCCTGATCGTGCTTTTGTTTTTCGTCGTCCTTTGCGCCTATGCCCTCCGCATGGGCGTGGAGAGGCCCCTTGAAAGATTCCGAACCTTCGACATCAGCTTCGAAGTCAGGGCAAGGTACGCCCAACAGGCCCTTCAACTCTTTGAAGACTATCCGCTCACCGGCGTCGGTGTGGGAAATTTCAGGTATGCCTACCCCAAATACCAGGCTCCGGAAGACACCAAGACATTCATAGACCATGCCCACAATGACTTCGCCGAGTTCCTGGCAGAGGCGGGTATCATCGGCTTTGTTCTCCTTGGCCTGGGTTTCCTCTACTACCTGTACAGAACTGCAAGACTGTGGAAGGGCAGGCATGATCCTTATGCGGTCTGTCTGGGTGTGGGACCTTTAGCGGCCCTTGCAGCCATAGGCATCCATTCCTACTCGGATTTCAATCTTCATTACGTGACCAACTGTCTCATGCTGCTCGCCGTCATGTCTGTCGGTCAGTCGGCCCTGTACCTGGAAAGACATCACGGTTGGGACAAGAGCCTCTATTCCTTCCTCAGACGGCCTCTGTTCGGAAAGGGAGCTCTTGTGTTCTTTCCCCTGCTGGTCCTCTTTGTCCTGTGCGTCGTTTCAACAGGGCGGCATTTTGTTGCCGAAGCCTATCTCCAAAGGGCGAAGATTCTGTCAAGACAAGGGGAGCCCGGTTCGATCGAGGCGATGAGAAAGGCAGGTGCTTGGAACCCTTCCGATGCGACACTCCGGCACGAAATGAGCCTTCACTTGAAGGAATCCAGGAACGCAGGAATCACCGGAAACGATGGGTCATCACGGGATCCGAAAGAACTCCAAAGGGAGATCCTTGGCACGTTGGAAAAAGCCGTGTGGCTCAATCCCCTGGTGGAAGAGTACCACCTCTCGCTGGGATGGGAGTACACGACCCTCTGGGGTGAGCCGGATGCCGAGCAGCGCTGGATGCCCGCAGCGGATCTGTCCATGGAAAGGGCCGCCTATTTTGCCGGATCCAACAATCCTTATCTCCATGTAATGATGGGGGACTACTGGCTCATGCGCTCCAAGACCGTGTATCCGGGAAACCCACTCTGGGAAGTGGCCCTGGCCAAGGCCCGATGGCACTACCTGAAGAACCTATCCATTGAAACCGGCAAGGACAAAGAAAGAATGGCGAAGTACATGAAAGCAAATGTGTGGGTCCATTACCCGGATGTGGAGTTTATAAAGAGGATATTGGGACAATAGAGAACCAGTTCATGAGGGGAGCGCGGAGCAGGGAGCGAAGAGTAAATAGTACGAGCGATGAGAATCTGTTGCTCATGAACTTCTGAACTTAAGAGCTCCTCGACCTTATGTCGCAGACTACCGAATTCATTTCCATCATCATTCCCGGATACAACGAGGAAAAGAGAATCCTGGCCGGCCTCGAGAGCCTATCCGCTTTCTGCGAGGAGCATTTCGAGACCTATGAAATGGTCTTCGTGGATGACGGGAGCAAGGATCAGACCAGACAGATCGCCACCTCCTTTCCCAATTCGCACGTCAGGGTTGTCGCATCCGATCAAAACCGGGGAAAAGGATTCGCCGTCAAAACAGGCATGCTCGCGGCCCAGGGGCAGTACCGGTTTTTCACCGATTCGGACCTCCCATACGACCTCATGGCCATTCTCGATGCCCTGCATGTTTTTCGCACCACACCCTGCGATGTGGTTGCAGGGGCGCGGGATCACCCTCGCTCTGCTGATCGATCCGGGCAGACCCTGGCTCGTAGAGCAGCGAGCAAGATCTTCTCGGTCATGGTCCGCCTGATGCTGAACGTGGACATGAAAGACACCCAGTGCGGCTTCAAAGGCTTTACGGCTGAGGCTGCAGAAAAGCTGTTTTCCCTTTCAACGATCAAGGGATATGCCTTTGATGTAGAGGTGCTCGTCCTGGCTCGAGGCCTTGGCCTCAGAGTATGTAAAATCCCCGTGACCCTGGTCGAGAGACACCATTCCAAGGTGCGAATCAGCCTGGATGCACCGATGATGTTCTGGGATGTGGTGAAGTTGAGGTGGAGAGCGGGGAGCAGGGAGCAAACAAGAAGCGATGAGGTTGTGAGTTCATGAGTTCGTGAGAAAAGCAGGGAGCGCGGAGCAGGGAGCAAACAAGAATGCACTTGGCATTGGGCCTTTCGCGTTGATCATGGGGCCATTCACCCTTCCCTTGCCCCTCCCTTGTTATCAGATTTCTCCCTGCGGTCGAAATGACAAAATCCGACCAGCCCGTGGTTGCGACACCCTCTGTCAAGGAAGGGGAAGCCGGGTTGGGAAATGTCAAGCTGCAAAACGTTGAAACACCATCTCACAGCCTCCAGGGTCACGGACTTCGTCATCCTCCTCGGCTTCGAAGTCTTCATGGCCGTTTACTTTGATGTCCGCTACCTGTTCTATGACACCATCGTGACGGGCGGGGATACGGCAAGCTGGTACGGCATGGCGGATCACATGCTGAGCGTCCTCTTGCCCCAGGGCCGGTTGACGGGCTGGGACTGGGGAAACTTTTGCGGATACCCCAATTTCACCTTTTATTTCATTCCACCCTTTCTCCTCGCCGTTCTACCCGCCTATCTCCTTCATATTCCTCTTGCCGTCACCCTCAAGGTCGCCATGGTCGCCGGCATGTTTCTTCTCCCTCTCATGACCTATTTCAGCCTCCGCCAGATGGACTATCGATTTCCCGTGCCCGTGATCGGCGCAAGCGGAGCCATGCTCTTCCTGTTCAACGAATCCTACACCATGTTCGGGGGCAATGCCCTGAGCACTTTGACCGGCGAGTTTTGCTACATGCTGGCCTTTGCGATATTCGTTTATTTCATCGGCTCTCTTTACAGGGGAGTCACAAGGGAAGAGGGCGCCGTCAAAAACGGAGTCCTCCTGGCCTTCATCGGACTGTCCCATCTCTTTGTCTTCATTCCCGCCGCGTCGCTCCTCGTGTACTGGCTGATCGAAAAGGGCAACGTGCGATTCCTCCTGAAAGTGGGCCTCACGGCCTTCGGCCTCATGGCCTTCTGGATTGTGCCTCTGGCGGTTTTCCGCGATCCTTACACCACACCCGTTTACATGATCTGGCAACCCTTTGTGAGCTGGCGCTACACCTTCATGGGGATCTTGCTGCTCCTTCTCTTCATCGGTCCCAGCCTTTCAAACGCCGCCCTCGGGCACGAGAAATCGGCGTCCTCGCCGTGGCACGGATGGGACCTGCCGGTCCTCGCTTTTTCCGGGCTTCTCACCTTCTCCTTGCTTTACCTTGCCCTGAGTTATCTGACCCTCGGTCCCGGACTCTGGGACGCAGGACTTGAAACAACCGCTCTCTCCGCCTCACCGGTGGGGCTTGATCGGGCTCTTCGCCTGGCCTCCATATCCGTCCCTGCGGCCCTTGCTGCTGCTGGGGTGGTGCTAGGACTTGGGTTCACGGCCAAAAAACGCGACCGGTTTCAGGCGTTCACCCATTGGGTAGCACAAATCTCCCTTTTCCTGATCCTTGTCCTCGGCTCCCTGGGCCTTTATTGGGTGGTATGCTCAGACCCGGCCCTCAAAGGTTTCTGGATCAGGGGATCAACCTTTGCCGTTGTCATGCCTATCCTGGTAATTGCGATCCTTCTCGCCCTTCGTCGAGCATCGAGGGCGCTGCGGGCCTCAAACAAGAAGGAAACTCGGCGGTTCAGAATGCTTCTCGCTCTTGCCTTTGCCTGCCTGGTCGGTTACTTCTCCGCTCACTTCCTGGAGGTCCCTGACATCCGCTTCCTGCCGCCCCTTCTTTTCGTTCTCATGCTCATCCTTTTTGCCGATTTTCTCGAGCCCGTGATCTCTCCGTCAGGTGGAGGAATCAAGGTCGGCTGGGCGGTCATGGTCTCTTATCTCTCCATCCTCGTGGTTGTGTTCAGCGCCCACAAAGCCGATACCTGGTACCGCTTCAATGCCAAAGGCTATGAATCCATGCCCGGGTACGAGGAATTCAAACGCCTCAACGACTATTTGACAGACGCCGATCCCCTCAATGCTCCACGGGTTGCCTATGAAAAATCCAGCCTTTACGGCCGGTACGGAGGGGACCGGGTCTTTGAGTCCTTGCCATTTTTCTCCGGAAGACAGACCATGGAAGGGATCCATTATGCTTCTTCCATAGCGTCGAGGTTCATGGCGTTTCTCCAGACGGCTTACTCCCGGGACATCAAGACCCCCAGGTCCTATATTCTTTCCAAACTCAGTCCTGACAGGCTTCCCGCCTACTTCGACCTCTACAATCTCTCGCAACTGATTGCTATCAGTGATGAGGCGAAGCACGCCCTCCTTTCATCGCCGCACTTCTATAAGGAGAAAGACTTCGGTCCTCTATCGCTTTTCCGCTGCGCCGGTTCCTCGGGTCAATACGTCGATGTGCCGGCCGTAAGGCCGGTCCTTTACGAGGGGGAGAAATGGGTCGACGCTTTCGTTCAGTGGTACAAGGAGGGAAAATTTCTGGACATCCTCATGGTGCCCCAAAGCTACGTGAAGGACCCGGAGGACCGTTCTCTGTTCGCCCATGGTGCTTCCAACACGAACAATATGGAATCTTTTCGGAAAGAGGTCCTCGATCGACGGGGCCTCAACATCGAAGCCCGCTTGAAACCCTTCAGGATTGAGTTCACAACCAACAAGGTCGGCGTGCCCCACCTCATCAAAGCATCCTATCTCCCTCATTGGAAAGCCGAGGGCGCCCACGGTGTCTACCCGGTCAGCCCCCATCTGATGATGGTTGTTCCCCGCCGGGAACGGGTGACGCTCACCTATGGTTGGACCGCCTGGGACTATCTCGGGACTGGGATTACGATCGGGACCTTGATTTTCATTCTGGCGGCGAAGATCGTGGGGGGGATAAGGAGGCGGAAGAGGCATGGAGGAAATCCCCCCTTGGTCCCCCCTTTAGAAAAGGGGGGAAAGAAGCGGGATGCCCCTTTTCCACAGGGCGGAGAGATGCGGGGGGCCCCTTTTCCACAGGGCGGAGAGATGCGGGGGGCCCCTTTTCCACAGGGCGGAGAGATGCGGGATGCCCCTTTTCCACAGGGCGGAGAGATGCGGGATGCCCCTTTTCCACAGGGCGGAGAGATGCGGGATGCCCCTTTTCCACAGGGCGGAGAGAATCGGGGGGCCTCTTTTCCAGAGAGGGGAGAGAAAGAAGGGACCCCTTTCGCAAAGGGCGGAGAAACAGGGCAGGGGAGAGTCTTTAAGGAGCCGACTCTCATCTTGCTGCGTCGTGCTCTCATGCTTGTGGTGATTACGTTTTCTGTGGCTTTGATCATCGGTGGGGCCATGCTCAGGAACCTCCCGGTGAGAACCTACGTGAATGGGTACAAGGCCTACCAGCGGGGCAATGAGTGGTCGGACTTGGGAAAACACGAAGCCGCAAAGGCCTCTTTCACCAAAGCCGTTCAGACCATGGAGCCCATGGTGAGCGAGAGAGGGCGATACGATCACCAGGACGTGATGAATTGCATCCTCTTTACAGCCATGTCCTATGAAAGACTCGGAGAGTGGAACGAGGCCGAGGGCCTGTACCGCCTCATCTTGCAGGAATATCCCTACAGCCGTTATGTCGCGGAGGCTCATGTCAAGATCGCACGGGCAGGAAAGCACGGAAGAAAGGAGATCCTGGAAAATGCGTTGACCCTTCTCGAGCAGGGGAACCAAGCTTCAGGATCCGCTTTGCTTCGCGAGGCCCTTGGCCGGAGCATGGAAAGCTTGAAGCACTACGAAAGCGCCCGGCAAGAGGAACCCTATTCGGTTTGGGCACGATACGCCCTTGAGGATCTTGCCCGGGAGCAAACCTATTTTGAGAACAAAGCTCCCCGGATCATTCGCCTTGCTTCCGACAAACAAATCACAAAGGACGTGCAGGCTCTTTTGGGATTCCTGGTCAATGAGCGTGCTTCCAAGAACAAACAGGCGGAAGGAGATTGCCACGCTCCCTTCGGTCGCTCGCAATGACGTAGAGGGATTATGACTCCTCCTCCAGGGGAGGGGAAGCGGGGTGAAAAAGGAATCGAAGGGACATGATGTTTAGATGGTCTCGTAAAAGATCTTTGGTCGTTTGCATTTTCTTCGAGTGCCTAATGCTGTTAGGCGCCGCCTGTCCGGCCTTTGCGGGAAAACTGAGCATCCGCATAAGAGCCACACCGGTTGTTGACAACCATGTTCTCAAAAGCATCGTCCAGATTACGAATCAAGGAAATGAAGACGCGTTTCACGTTCAGATGAAATTTCTTTTGCCCTCGGAGCCGGTGACCTTCCCGGAAGTCTCTCGCCTGAATGTGAATGAATCAAAGACCTTTTCCAGTAACCATCATCTGGGGAGCATCAAGAACGGAACGCATCCTTTACCCATCATGATCACCTTCCACGACGTGAACCTTTACCCCTTTTCCGCCCTCTCGTGCCCCACGTTCAGCGTAGGACAGGAATCGAAAGGAGGAATAACCCACACGGCAAATCCCTTCACCGTGGGAAAAGAGGGAACCGCCGTGATCTATTTGGAGAACTCAGAATCCGAGTCCAAAAATCTCACAGCCACCCTTATCCTTCCCAAGGAGTTCGCCTCTTCAGAAAATGGGCGCAAAATCAATTTAGGTCCTGGAGAGCGGAAAACCGTCTCCTTCAGCATCGTGAACCTTCACGCTCTTCCCGGAGCCACCTATCCCATTTTTTGTCTTTTTCAGCACGATGCGAAAGGATTGCATCACACCACCGTATGTCAGGTGATGACAACGGTCACGGAGGGCAAGAACTGGTTTTATCGAACCCGTTGGGTCTGGCTTGCAGCCGGAGCGGTGCTGGCACTGTTCATGGTCGGAAAGGGTTGGCTGGGTGCTGGATCCTAGTGCCGTGTCTCAGAAATTTTACACCTAAATATGGCAAGTTGAAATCTTGCAATCAGTTCCATATTTGACCCACTTCGCGCAGACACGGAAATTCGAAGCACGAAATTCGAAATCCGAAACAATGCCA
>Ga0209163_1000206_pt1 | contig 141392 bp, 124 predicted proteins | sample MTBAKSrepl2MetaG_FD_187457 | JGI IMG/M metagenome (GOLD analysis project Ga0209163, IMG submission 187457) | Enrichment culture microbial communities om Arthur Kill intertidal strait, New Jersey, USA, that are MTBE-degrading - MTBE-AKS2 (Arthur... | ecosystem: Environmental > Aquatic > Marine...
CCTCCAGCTTCCGAATCACCTGCTCGGGATTATGACGCTTTCGTTTGACCATCTTCGAGCCTCCTTGGCCTCCTCAGCCATCTTGAGACTCTCATTATACCTGGACCAGTTTACGGGGGGCAGACCACCGGAATTGGAACTCCTGGTTCTCTACTGTAGCGGGGTGAAATTTGAAATGTTCTAAAACTCGATAACACGTCCAAGAAACCACGTAATTGATAATCTTGCTTAAAAAGAGTTATTAGTAGCTCAGTCTTGAAAAAATCGTCGATGTCTTTCATCGCTGAAAGCCGTTCTACTAAATGTACAAAGTAATTTTCTTCGGCTTCTCTTTTAAATAATTTACCTGAACTAATACTTATTTTTCCTTCAGTTTTGCTTATAGAAAACATTTTATTAAGTTTGTCATAAGAAGATGGTTTAGGACTTGTAAGATTTTTATACACTTCTATGTTTTCTTCTGTAATTATAAAATCAGTATCTATACGCTGACTTGTTGCTTGAAATTTAAATTCATGGAATAACGTAAGCGGCCCGAAAGTGGATCTTGTCCTGATTCCTTTATAAATATCTTCAGAGTCAAGGGTGATCTTAATTTTAAATTCAATAGCTCCTTTGGACCTACGTGTTCGCCTAAAACAAATATTCTCATAGCCGCCTTTGCGAGCGATCGCCACCTTAAGTCCGTACTTATACACTTCTGATAAAAAATCAATTGCGTCACACAGATTTGATTTTCCTGATGCATTTATGCCAATTAGCACCGCTATGCGAGGTAAATCTAGGACTACCTTGCGAATTGACTTGTAATTATGTATGTAAATTTGATGTATTTTCATCTAAAAAATTTCCTTTGAAAGGAATCAATCGCATATCACTGTAATCTTGTCAAGATTTTTTCATAAGGCAAGTCCCTGAGATATTTCCTTTATCTGCTATCAACGTACCAATAGCCAGACAAGGCCAGCTCTATATATTGTAGTTCTATCGCCCTATTCCATTTAGAAGTGATACAGTCAGCGATAGGTTCTGTTATCTACTGGCCAAGGCCTGCTTCACCTTGCGGCCGTCCTGGCCCATCATAGTGAACCACCAGTCCGGGAGTTCGGCCTGGGGGTTGTCGTCGGACCAGCGGGGCGTGGGCGGGCAGTCGATGGCCAGCCGGATCAGGGCCGGGGCCGGGCCTTTCAGGATGCCGTCCAACTGGCTTTCCAGTTCCTCGGTCGTGTCGATGGAATAGGCCGCCGGGTAGCCGGCCGCCTTGGCCAGGGCCACGAAGTCGCCGTACCCTTCTCCGGCGATGGGCAGCCTGCCCCCGCCTTCGTACAGCACCCGGTTGTGAAACACGAAGTGGAAGAAGTTCTTGGGGGCCGCCTGGGCAATGGTCAGGAGCGAGCCGAGTTGCATGGCCAGGCTGCCGTCTCCGTCCAGGGCCATGACCCCGCGGTCGGGCTTGGCCAGGGCGATGCCCAGTCCGATGGACGAGGCCCCGCCCATGAGAGGCGCCACGCGGATGCTGAGCATGTCCGGGGCGACTTCCGGGAAGGTCATGATGGTGGACATGGTGCAGATCACCACCCAGCCCGGACTGCGTTTGGCGATGATTTTACAGGCGTCGATATTCAGCATGGCAGACTCCTCAGGAATAGGCCGTGTGGGCGCCCACCAGGACCGCGGCCGGGCTTTCGGTGGTGAAGGCGTACTTACAGGCCTTTTGGATGACGCCGATATCGTCCGGGCTTTCCAGGCGGTACCAGGGGATTTCCAGGGCGTCCAGCAGCGGTTCGGTGCCGCGCACGGCCCGGCGCTGGGACAGGCCGGGGTGCTTGCCCAGGTTGGCCAGTTCGCGGCCCCATTGGCCCACCATCATGAAGATGGGCGTGCGGGCGTTCATGCCGATGGACCTGAGCGCGTTGGCGCAGGCGAACGCGCCCTGGTTCTGCATGATGACCACCGGCTTCCGTCCGCCGATCCACAAACCGTAAGCAATGGCCACGGCCTCGTCCTCGGTGGCGCAGTTCACGATCCGCACGTCCGGCAGATAGCCCGCTTCCAAGGCCATGTGCACCGAGGCCTGGACATAGTCGGGCACGGTCACCACGTCGGTGATGCCACAGGCCTTCAGCTCGTCCAGAATGGCGCTGGCCTTTACCGAGTATTTGGTTGTCGTCATTTTTCTCCCTATGGCTGGAACTATCTAAGTTTTAATGTATATTAATCTGCTACGCCTCGCCGTGTCAACTTCTTCAAACCGTAGCCCAAGTCTGCCAACGAACCGCTTGATATTCCCTTGACAGGGGCTTTGCGGAAGGCATAGTATGTTCTATCCAAAAAAGAATAAACGCCTTGCGCCAGAAGGGTTGTTGTCTCGGGAGGCTACCAGTATGAGAAAGACCTTCGTCATAATAGCTTGTCTCATTGTTGTTTGTAGTTCGGTCATGGCACAGCTTTCAGATAAAGGAATGAAAGAATTTATTGAATTATTTGAGAAGGATTTCAAATTGAATGATGTGGCCGAAAGAGTACGGAAGGGCGACATAGAGGCTTCAAGATTACAAATTATTTATCTGATCCTTGCCAACACTCCAGAAGTGTGCATTCATAATATGAGTGGGGCGAGCGGAAACCGGGTGTATGTGCAGCTGGATGGCCATAGGGAGTTTGTGTATGATAAACATGGGAACTTGGTAGCAGATGGGATCAACAACGGTTCTTACAATTACTTTAGCCGGCGCGAAAAGCCGCTGAAGCATTTTTTCTTTGATATTCATCCATGGATCATTTGGGGGAACTCAGCTAGGGATACGACCTTAAAAGAAGAAAGGATTTCTGCTTACATGTGCGATCTGGGAACAGGTATTAGAGCTGCCCTGGATCAAAAAGAAATACTTCCGACCATCCAAAAAGATCGCTGGGACGAGCAAGGACAACTTCAAACGCTGGCTTTATTTGTTTTTGCTCTTGAAAAGAGCAAAGCGGCGTCACTTTATAATTTGTTTGCGCCAGATCATTCGTCCGTTCACGATCGAGAGATCATTGAAGTGCTCAAAGAGCTAGAAGTCGTCTTTAATAAAATGTACTAGCTTCGATCATCGGCAACACGCAGATTTTCTCATCTATTTTACCCTTTTTACCAGCCTGCCTCCTGCTCTTAATCATGGTAGCTGAAACGAACATTTCCTCGTTTTTTTTGTCGCGTTAGTCCACGATGGCCTGGGTGGCCAGGGTGACGAAATCCTGGCGGATGCCGATGTGGTCGTAGGGCCGGACCTGGGTCATGAGCACGCCGGTCAGTTCCTCCACCGGGTCGATCCAGGAATAGGTGCAGAACGCGCCGCCCCAGGTGTAGCTGCCCACGGACCAAGGCTCGGGGCCTCGGTGGTTCGAGGTGAGCTGGTTCACCTCGGCCAGCGGCCTCACCACGGCGTAGCTCAGGCCAAAGCCCACCCAGGGGCCGGGCAGCCACAGGGGCAGGTCGCCGGTGTGGTTCTGGGTCATGAGTTCCACGGTTTTGCGGCTGAGCAGCCGCACGCCGCCGAGTTGGCCTTGACCCAGCATCATCTGGTTGAAGCGGAAATAGTCGGCCGCGGTGGACAGGAGGCCGCCCGAGCCCATGAAATAGAGGTGGGGCTTTTTGACAAAGGGGCTGTCCGGCGTGGGCGCGTCGGTCAGGGTGATCTTGAGGTCCGGGCCGGGTGAATAGGCCGCGGCGAAGCGAGGCAGCTTTTCCTCGGGCAGGAAGAAATGGGTGTCCACCATGCCCAGGGGTTTGAAGATGCGCTCCCGGAAGAACTCGTCCAGGGTCATGCCCGACAGAATTTCGACCAGCCGGCCGATGACGCACGTGGCCCGCGAGTATTCCCAGGCCTCGCCCGGATGGAAATTAAGGGGCAGCTTGGCCAGCCGCTTAATAAAGTCGGCGATGGTCTCGTTGGGCCGCTCGGGCGGCATGATCTTCATGAACTGGGGCTGGGTGAGGCCCCGGTAGGGATTGGCCAGGCCGGCCGTATGGGTCAGCAGGTGGAGGATCGTGATCGGCCGGGCAGCCGGAACGGTTTTATAGGGCACGCCAGAATATTCGCCCTCGGGGATGGGCACGGCCACCCGAGGCTCGCCGAACTCCGGAATCCAGCGCCGGATGCGGTCCGAAAGCTGGAACAGACCTTCCTCGTAAAGCATCATCAGGGCCACCGAGGTGATGGGTTTGGTCATGGAGGCGATGCGGAAGATGGTGTCGGTCTCGGCCGGCTTCTGATTCTCCACGTCCCGAAACCCCTGGGCTTCGAGATGCACGACCCGGCCGCGCCGGGCCACCAGGGTGACCGCGCCCGGAATGCGGCCCTCGGCGATGAACCGTTCCATGGCCGGACGGATGCGCTGGAGTCGTTCGTAGGACATGCCCACGTCTTCGGGTTCGGCCCAGGGCAGGGCGGTGGTCGTTTGCGTCGAATCGGCCATGGCTCGGCTCATGATCCCTCTCCTTGTCTAGGGGTGGTGACAGGCCACGAAATGGTCCGGGCCGACCTCGGTCAGCGGCGGTTCGTCCTTGGTGCAGGCCGGCCCGGCCGCGGGGCAGCGAGGATGGAAACGGCAGCCGGGCGGCAGGTTCAGGGCCGAGGGCACCTCGCCCGAAAGCTCGGTCTTCTTGATGACGCGAGGATCGGCCACGGGCACGGCCTCCAATAGCGCGCGGGTGTAGGGATGGAGCGGTTGGCCGTAGAGTTCATCCCTCGGGGCGGTTTCCACCAGCTTGCCCAGGTACATCACGCCCACGTGGGTACTCACGTGTTCGACCACGGCCAGGTCGTGGGCGATGATGAGGTAGGTCAGGTGGAATTCCTCTTGCAGCCGCATGAGCAGGTTCAGAATCTGGGCCCGGATGGAGACGTCCAGGGCCGAGACCGGCTCGTCCAGCACGATGATCTTGGGTTCCAGCCCCAAGGCCCGGGCAATGGTGATACGCTGGCGCTGGCCGCCGCTGAATTCGTGCGGATACAGATCGGCGTGGTATCCGGCGAGGCCGACCTTGTCCAGAAGCTCCGCGACCTTTTCCCGGACCTGCTTCCGGGAGATCACGCCGTGCACGCGCATGGGCTCGGCCACGATCTGCTTGACCTTCTTGCGCGGGTTGAGGGACCGGAAGGGGTCTTGAAAGACGACCTGGCAGTTACGGCGATAGGCCAGCAGCTTCTTCTTGTTCAGCCGGGTCAGGTCCTGGGAGTCAAAGAGAATCTGCCCCGAGGTGGGGTCTTCCAGCCGGAGGATCATCCGGGCCGTGGTGGACTTGCCGCAGCCGGACTCGCCCACCAACCCCAGGGTCGCGCCTTCGGCCAGGCGGAACGAAATCCCGTCCACGGCCCGGATATGGCCCGTGACCCGGGAAAAGAGAAGACCTCCACGGGCCACCGGGTAATGCTTGACCAGGTCGCGGACTTCCAGAAGCGGGGCGGCGGCGTTCATCGGGCGATCATCCATACAGCCAGCAGCGGACCTTGTGGCCCGGCGCGATTTCCGTTTCGTTTGGATACTGCTTTTCGCAGATTTCTTTCTTGCGGTCGCAGCGCGGGGCAAAGCTGCATCCGACCGGCGGATTCATTAGGTTGGGCGGCTGGCCCTCGATGGTGAACAGCTCCGGGACGCGGCGACCCAACACGGGCACGGAGCGGATCAATCCCTGGGCGTAGGGATGGGCCGGATTTTCGAACAGATCATAGATGCCGGCTTGCTCGATGATGCGGCCGGCGTACATGACCAGCACGCGGTGGCAGAGCTGGGCCACCACGGCAAGGTCGTGGGTGATGAGGATGACGGCCGTGCCCGATTCCTCCTGGATGTCCCGGAGCAGCCGCAGAATCTGGGCCTGGATGGTCACGTCCAGGGCCGTGGTCGGTTCGTCGGCGATGAGCACGTCGGGACGGCAGGAAATGCCGGCCGCGATCAGGCAGCGCTGGCTCATGCCGCCGCTGAACTGGAACGGGTAGTCGTCGGCCCGCACCTCGGGCGAGGGCACCTTGACCTTGCGCAGCAGCTCGACCACCCGTTCGCGCAGGGTTTTTTTGGACGCGGGCTCGTGGTAGCGGATGGCCTCGGCGATCTGGTCGCCGACCCGGAAGAGCGGGTCCAGGGAGACCATGGGGTCCTGAAGGATCATGGCCAGCCGTTTGCCCCGCACACCGCGCATCTCCTCTTCGCTCAGGGTCATTAGGTCTCGTCCGGCCAGCATGACCCGGCCGCCCACGATCTTGCCGGCCGGTTGGGGCACCAGGCGCATCAAGGCCAGGCTGGTGATGCTCTTGCCGCACCCGGATTCGCCCACCAGGCCCACGATTTCGCCGCGGTTCAGGGTGAAACTCACCCCGTCCACGGCCTTGACCACGCCCCGAGGCGAAAAGAAGTAGGTCTTCAGGTCTTCGACCGAAAGGAGCGGGGATTGTGGGGCCGCGCTTGAGGTCATGGCCGGCTCACCTCAGTTTCTGCTTGGGGTCGAGCACGTCGCGCAGCCAGTTGCCGGTCAGGTTGGCGCCGAGCACGGTCATGAGAATGGCCACGCCCGGGAAGGTGACCAGCCACCAGGCCGAGGTGATGAACTTGCGGCCGCTGGCCAGCATCAGGCCCCAGGCCGGCGTGGGATGCTGCACGCCCAGGCCGAGGAAGCTGAGGGCCGCCTCCCAGATGATGATCCGGCCGATGTCCAACGTGACCAGGATGATGATGGTGTTCACCACGTTGGGCAACAGGTGAGAAAAGAGGATGCGGGGTTCGCTGCACCCCGCGGCCCGGGCCAGGCTGACGAAATCGAGCGTCTTGAGGCTGAGCACCTCCCCCCGGACGATGCGCGCGTACCCGGTCCAGGCCGTGATGCCGATGACCAGGATGACGTTCCTCAGACCCGGCCCGAGCAGGCTGACAAAGGCGATGGCCAGGACCAGCGCGGGAATGGACATCCAGGTGTCGGTGAAGCGCATGATCAGGGTGTCGGTCCAGCCGCCGAAATAGCCGGACAGAAGGCCGAGCAACACGCCGATGGACCCGCAGATGCAGATGGCCACCACGCTGACCAGGAGCGAGACCCGGGCGCCGTAAATGATGCGGCTCAGGTAGTCCCGGCCCAGGGAATCGGTGCCCAACAGGTTTTCGGTCGAGCCGTTTTCCGACCAGAAGGGCGGCCGGAGCGACTTGGACAGGTCCTGGGCGTTGGGGTCGTGGGGTGCGAACCAGGGTCCGAACAGGGCGGTGACGAGAAACAGGGCCAGGAGGACAAAGGCGAATATCGGATACCGCCGTTGCTGGGCCTTTTTCAAGGCCTTTTTTTCGTCCGTCAGGTGCGAGCGAGTGGAAGTCATATCGTTTACAGCGCGATGCCGGGTCGGTCGATCAACGGAACCGGATGCGGGGGTCGATCCAGGCGTAGAGCAGATCGACCAAAAGGTTCATGAAAACGAAAACAAAGGACATGAAGAGCACCACGACCTGGATCACCGGGAAGTCCCGCCGGAAAAAGGCCTCGATGGCCAACCGGCCCACGCCCGGCCAGGCGAAAATGGTCTCGACGATGACCGAGCCGCCCAGGAGATAGCTGAACTGCAGGGCGATCAGGGTCAGGATGGGCACGGCCGCGTTGCGCAGCCCGTGCCTCAGAATGACGGTCCTTTCCGGCACGCCCTTGATGCGCACCATCTTGATGTACTCGCTGTTCAGAACGTCCAGCATGCTCGACCGGGTCAGCCGCGTCACCGAGGCCAGGGTGAAGGCGCTGAGCGTCAGGGCCGGCATGATGACGTTGGACAGGTGCTCCCGGCCGGAGATGGGCAGCCATTTCAGGTGCACCCCGAACAGGAGAATGAGCATCAGTCCCAGCCAGAAGTGGGGCAGGGCCTGGCCGAACAGGGCCAGGGACTGTCCGAAGCGGTCCAGCCAGGTGTCGCGTTTCAGCGCGGTGAACACGCCCAAGGTGATGCCGAAGGTCGCGCTGAACAAGACGGCCGTGATGGCCAGCTGCATGGTGGCCGGCACCCGGGAAAGCACCAGGCCCAGGGCCGGCTCCTCCCACTTGAAGGAGCGGCCGAAGTCGCCTCGCGCGGCCGAGGTGAAGTAGCGGACGAACTGCACCCAGATCGGTTTGTCCAGCCCGAAGCTCTCCCGAAGAATCTCCAACTGCTCGGGTCCCGCGTCCTCGGACAGGAAAAGAACCGCCGGGTCGCCCAAGGCCCGGGACAGGAAGAAGATGAGGACCATGATCAACAGGATGGTGACCACGGCCTGGAGGATGCGTTTGATGAAGTATCGTTTCATCGCCGTTCAAGTCGGCCTGTCATCACCGCGCAAATCTGCCGCGCGGCATGCACACCGTATTGTCCGATGGCATACAAAGGCCGGCCGGCCTCCGGAATGAGCACTGCCGCGGTTCCGGGGCCCGGCCGGCATGAATAGGCATCAGGATCGGATCAATCGTGGATCTTGATTTCCCACAGGTTGAAGTTCTGGGAGCTGTACTGGGGCCACGTATACTCGGTCTTGTTCGAGTAGGCGTAAATCAGGTTCTGGGAAACCAGGGCGCAGACCGCCGGATCCTCGAAAAGCTGCCGGTAGATATTCTTCAGCAGGGCCAGCCGTTTGGTCTCGTCGGTGATGGACTGCTGTTCGACGATCATTTTGTCCAGCTCCGGGCTGCTCTCGTACAGGGAGAAGAACGATCCCTTCTTGATGCCCAGAGTCAGACGCGCGTTGGGGTCCCGACCGCCGCCGGGCCAGTAGTTCGTGCCCATGTCCATGGCTTCCTTGGACTTCTTGATGTAAGCGGTCCGAAGCGCGCCGCCTTCCCACTGCCGCAGCTCGGTGTTGATGCCCGCGGCCTTGAGGTAGTTCTGCACGGCCTGGAGCGCCACCTCGGACGCGGGCAGCAGGGCGTGGAAATTGATCCTCAGCACCGTGTCCGGCGAGTAGCCCGATTTCTTGACCAGCTCTTTGGCCTTGGCCGGATTGTATTCGTATTTCATGCTCGGGTCATAACTGATGTCGGTGGGGTCCCAGAAATTATAGATGGGCGTGGCTTGGCCGAAGAAGAGCTTTTCAGCGATTTCTTCGCGGTTGATGGCGTAGTTGATGGCCAGCCTGAGGTCCTTGTTTTGGGTCGGACCCGGATGGATGGTGACGAAGTTCAGGCCGAAAAACGACGGATAGGCGATGGATTTTACCGTTACCCCGTCGCTTTTCTGGAGTTGGGCGTAATCCTGGGGCGGCACCCCCCAGATGATGTCGGCCTGGCCGGCCTTGAGCATCTGGGTGCGGACCGTGTCGTCCGGCACCAGGATGAACCGGAGCTTCTTGAACGGGGGCTTGAACAGGGGATGCTTGTCCCAGCGCTCATACGTCGCCCCCTCGCCCACGGCCCGGCTGACGAACTTGAAGGGTCCGCTGCCCATGGGCTGCTTGCTGAATTTATCGGGGCCCACCTGTTCGTAATACTTTTTGGGCACGATGAACGTGGCCCCGCCCATGAGGTTCCGCCAGGCGTAATAGGGTTTGGATAGATGAAAGACGAGCGTGTCCGGGGCCTTGATCTCCACGTCCGTGATCACGTTGTAGATCGACCGGCCCACGTGGGCGTTTTTTCGATCCTTGTATTGTTCGAAGCTGAATTTGACGTCCTCGGCCGTGAGCGGTTCTCCGTTTTGAAAAGTGATGTCCGTGCGGATCTTGGCCTCGAAATCCTTCCCGTCCGCGAGCAGCTTCCAGGAAGTGGTGATGCAAGGAACCCAATTGCCCGACCCCGTATCGAGCTTGAGCAGCCTCATGAAAACCGGCTCGTACCACGGATAGTCCCAACTGGTCTTGGCCTTGAACGGAATGGTCGTGGCCAGTTCGGTGTTCATGGTGACGACAATCGTGTCCTTGGCCAAGGAGACCGAACCGAATACCGCGCCGAACACGAAAACCGCTAGAAAAACGATCAGGGTCCCGAGGAGACCTTTTTTCATGATGAACCTCCTTTAGATTTTACCAATTCGGATGGGCCGTCTGTATTGTAGTATAATCGGACAGACTGATCAACTCTAGAAGAAAAAAGCCATAAAATAGCCGGCATACCTCGCTGGGAAGCCGGCCGAGGCGCGTTTCGCGTTAATATTTAAGCGGAATGAAGGCGAGCGGGGCGGCGGTCCGCAGGCCGGGATCACGGTTGGCTCCCCGTTAAGGTGCGCTGAAATCGGCTTTTCCCGCTCACCGGGGCGGGTCCTTTGATGGGGACGTTTGGCCGTCCGTTGGCCCGGTTCCGGTCCCTGTTCTTTCGCCGTGCTATTCCCAGCCCTTTATCAGGACCTTGCGCGGACCGCCGGATCGTTCGGAAGACCAGTCCTTGATCGGGGCCACGATCTCATATTCATCAAGCCGGCCCAGGTTTTTGAGCCGATCCACGATGAGCTGCCAGCCGCAGTCGATATCCTTGTTGATCTCGCACCGGCCCCCGGTCGAGCCGCCGCAGGGGCCGTTGAGCATGCGCTTCGAACACCGGGCCACCGGGCAGATGCCGCCGGTCGAGGCCAGCACGCATTGGCCGCAGCCTTGGCACCGCTCGCTCCACACGCCCCGCTCCTCGGTCACGCCCATGAACACGGTGTCCACGCCGGGCAGGATGGGCGCGCCCATGAACCGTTCGGCCAGGAACTGGACCCCGGCCCCGCAGGCCAGGGACAGCACCGCGTCGTGGGACCGGACCGCCTCTTCCAGCGGCAGGACGAACTCGTCCTCGCACTGGCGCTCGGCCATGACCTCGGACACCCGCACCCGCCGGCCCTGGCTGAGAAAGTAGAGACGCAGGGCCGAAGCGAGCAGGCCCACCTCCTTCTGGCCGCCGGCTTCGCACACGGTCACGCATTCGTTGCAGCCCGCGACCAGAATCTTGTCGTAATCCTTCACGGATTCCAATATCTCTTCGAGCGGTTTTTGCCTGGCGACGATCATGACACAAGGCCTCCTTGGCGCCCGGACAACGCGGCGGACCTGACAATCCCTGGGTTGGCTTGTCCTCTTTGCGTTCTTTATCGTCTGCGGGGACGCGTTGCACGCGCCCTGGGCACGCGCGGCGTGCCCCTACGGCCCTTCTTCGTTCCTAAGTCCTTTGTGGCGGGCGGGTTTAAAACCCGCCTCTACCAGAGATCGCTATGCTGTCAGGCTCCCCGTAGGGGCGGCCACGAGGACTCGCCCGACATCTGTTTTTCACCCAACCCTAAATGACCCCTTCCAGCAGCGCGTCCAGCTTGCACAGAATCTGATCGTCTTCGTACCAGTCGAGCTGAATGGCCTTGGCCGGGCATTCGGCCACGCACACGCCGCAGCCGTGGCACAGGGCCGGGTCGATCTCGCTGACCCCCTGTTCGTTGATCCGCGGCACCTCGTAGGGGCAGGACATGACGCAGACCAGGCAGGCGGCGCACAGGTCCGGGTCGACCTGGGCCGTGACCGCGGACAGGGTGATGGTGTCCTGGCTAAGGAAGGTGGCGGCCCTCGCTGCCGCGGCCAGGGCCTGGCCGATGCTTTCCGAGATCAGCTTGGGGCTGTGGGCCGTGCCGCAGAGGAAGATGCCGTCCGAGGCCATGTCCACGGGCCGCAGCTTGACGTGGGCCTCCATGAAATAGCCTTCCGGGTTGCGGGGCACTTTCAGGATGGAGGCCAGTTCCTCGGTGTCTTCCGGGACCATGCCGGCCGACAGGATCACCAGGTCGGCTTTGGCCTCGATGTCCCGTTCGAGCACGTGGTCCTTGAAGGTGACGAGCAGATCGTTGCCCGAGGCGGTCAGGCGGGGCGGGTCCTCGGGGTCGAAACGGAAAAAGAGGACGCCTTTCTGCCGGGCCAGGGTGTAGTAATCCTCCAAGAGGCCGTAGGTGCGGATGTCCCGATACAAAATATAGACCTCGGTCTCGGGACTCAGGTCCTTGATGTGCAGGGCGTTCTTGATGGCGCTTTGGCAGCAGACCCGGGAGCAGTTGGGATTTTGCTCGTTGCGCGAACCCACGCATTGGATCATGACCACCTGGGAAAGCCCGTCCGCGCCGGCCAGGTCAAGCCGCTGGCTGAGTTCGAGTTGGGTTTTGACCCTGGGGTCCTGCCCGTATTCGTATTCGGTGGGCTGGTATTCCTTGGCCCCGGTGGCCAGAATGATGACCCCGTGGCGGATGCGGCGCTCGTACATGCCCGGACCGACCATGACTTCGGTGACGTAGTTGCCCTTGACCCCGGTAAAGCCCACGATGAGCGACTCGGTCAGCACCTCGATCTTGTCGTGGTTCATGACCTGTTTGATGAGTTCGTTTAAATAGCGCGGGATGTCCCGGCCCTCGATGGTGGTGGTCAGGTCCCGGGACAGGCCGCCCAGTCGGGGTTCCTTTTCCACGAGCACGGTTTCAAACCCCTGCCGGGCCAGGCCCAGGGCCGCATTCATGCCGGCCACGCCGCCGCCGATGACCAGGGCCCGCTTTTCCACCGTGATTTTCTTTTCGGCCAGCGGCTTCAAGAGTCCGGCCCGGGTCACGGCCATGCGCACCAGGTCCTTGGCCTTTTTCGTGGCGAAGTCCGGGTTCGAGGCGTGGACCCAGGAGTTCTGGTCCCGGATGTTGGCCATCTCGAAGAGGTACTTGTTCAGCCCGCAGGCCTCCAGGGTTTCCATGAACAGCGGCTCATGGGTGCGGGGCGAGCAGGAAGCGACCACGATGCGGTTAAGCTCGAATTCTTCGATCTTTTCCTTGATCCGTTCCTGGGTGTCCTGGGAGCAGGTAAAGAGGTTGTGGTCGGCGAAAACCACGCCCGGCAGGGTTTCCGCGTACTCGGTCACGGACGGCACGTCGATCACGCCGCCGATGTTGATGCCGCAGTTGCAGACAAAGACGCCGATGCGCGGCGCCAGGCCGGTCACGTCCTTTTCCTCGGGCATCCGGCGGACGTTGGTGTCCCGCCACCGGGCCGGGCTGAGCCACTCGGAAGCGGCGCAGGCCGCGGCGCTGGCGTCGGCCACGGTGCTGGGGATGTCCTTGGGCGCCTGAAAGATGCCGCAGGCGTAAACGCCGGGCCGGGAGGTATGGACCGGGGCAAAGGGCGAGGTCACGGCAAAGTTGGACGGGCTTAGCTCGACGCCCAGCCGCCCGGCCAGGTCCACCGTGTCCTGGTCGGGCTTGACCCCGACCGAAAGCACCAGCATGTCGAAAACCTCGTCCTGAAGGTTGCCGTGCTCGTCGCTGTACCGGAGCAGCAGGTCGTCGGTGCCCGGGATGGGGTGGATGGTGTGCAGCCGGGCGCGGATGAAACGCACGCCGTGCTCCTTTTCGGCCCGGACGTAATATTGCTCGTAGTCCTTGCCAAAGGTGCGCATGTCCATATAGAAGATGGCCGTCTCCAGCGGCTGCTTGCTGTGCTCCTTGGCGATGACCGCTTCCTTGATGGCGTACATGCAGCACATGTACGAGCAGAAGGGGTTGCCGCATTGATTCTGGTCGCGGGAGCCTACGCATTGCAGCCAGGCAATCTTCTTGGGCTCCTTCTGATCCGAGGGTCTGACCAGGTGGCCCAGGTACGGCCCGGAAGCGCTCAGCAACCGCTCGAACTCGATGCTGGTCACCACATTGGGGTGCTCCTGGTAGTGGTAGAAGGCCTCCATGGGCGACGGGTCAAAGGTAACCGCGCCCGGGCAGAGGATGACCGAACCCACGTCAATGACCCGCTGCTCGGCCTGGTCGTCGTGGAAGATGGCCCCGGCCAGGCAGGCCTCCACGCAGCGGTAGCATTCCGAGCAGATGCCGCAGGACAGGCAGCGCCCCGCCTCGGCCATGGTCTGGGCTTCGTCAAAGCCCAGTTGGACCTCGTCGAACCCGGCCGCGCGGGTCTCCGGATCGAGCCTGGGCATGTGCGCCCTGGGCGCCTTTTCATGGCCGGTCAGCGGCACGTCCGTGACAGGTTTCAGGTCCCGTTGACGCCCCTCGGACAGGTCCTGGCCGCGCAGGTAGCGGTCGATGGACACGGCCGCCTGCTTGCCCGCCTCGATGGCCTCGATGACCGTGGCCGGCCCGGTGACCGCGTCCCCGCCGGAGAAGATGTCCGGCTCGCTGGTCCGCATGGTCAACGGATCGATCCGCATGGTTTGCCAGTCGGTCAGGGTGCAGGCGCAGTCCGGCCCCAAACAGGCCCAATCCGATTCCTGGCCGATGGCCGCGATGACCGCATCGACTTCCATCGTGAATTCAGAGCCTTTAACGGGCACGGGCCGCCGCCGGCCGCTGGCGTCCGGCTCGCCCAGTTCCATGCGAACGAGTTCCAGGGCCTTGACCCGGCCGTTTTCGCCGATGACCCGGACCGGGGTCACCAGGGTGTGAATCTCGATGCCTTCCTCGCGGCACTCCTCGATTTCCTCGGCGTTGGCCGGCATCTCCTCAAGTCCGCGGCGATACACGATAAAAGGTGACTGGGACCCGGTGCGAAGCGCGGTGCGGACCGCGTCCATGGCCACGTTGCCCCCACCGACCACGGCCACCCGGTCGCCCAGGCTGACCTGTTCGCCCAGGTTCACCCGCCTGAGGAAATCCAGGCCGGGATAGACGCCTTCGAGGTACTCGCCCTCGACGCCCAGCTTCTTACACTCCTGGGCCCCGATGCCCAGGAAAAAGGATTTGAAGCCTTGATTTCGCAGGTCGTTCAAGGTCACGTCCTGGCCGATGCTCACGCCGGTTTTCAGTTCGACGCCCATGTCCAGGATGACCTGAATCTCGGCCTGGATGACGTCCTTGGGCAGGCGGTACTCGGGGATGCCCAGGGTGAGCATGCCGCCGGCCACGGGCTGCTTCTCGAAAATGGTCACCGGGTAGCCGTCCCGAGCCAGGTAGTAGGCGCAGGACAGCCCGGACGGCCCGGAGCCGATGACGGCCACCTTTTCATCTTTCTTTTCAGCCACCTCCGGGATGAAGCGGGTCTCGGAGGCCAGGTCCCGGTCGGCCAGGAATCGCTTGATCGAGTCGATGGCCACGGGTTCGTCCAACTGCCCGCGCGTGCACACGCCTTCGCAGGGGTGGTGACAGACCCGGCCGCAGATGGCCGGCAGCGGGTTCTCTTCCTTGATGAGCCGCAGAGCCTCATCAAAACGGCCCTCTGCCGTTAGAGCCACGTAGCCCTGGACGCTGATGTGGGCCGGGCACTCGGCCTTGCACGGCGCCGTGCCCCGCTTGCTGATGCCGTACCCGGCGGGCGAGGCCTGGGGGTATTTCTTGAACGCGGCCCGGCGGTCGGACAGGAACTCGTCGAACTCGTTGCCCACCGTGACCGGGCAGACCTTGGCGCACTCCCCGCAGCTGGTGCACTTGGCCAGGTCCACAAACCGCGGGCGTTTGAAAACCCGGGCCTGGAAATGGCCGGCCTCGCCCTGGAGGTCCAACAGGTCCGCGTTGGTCAGCAGCTCGATATTCAGGTGGCGGTTGACCTCGACCAGCTTGGGGGAGATGATGCACATGGAGCAGTCGTTGGTCGGGAAGGTCTTGTCCAGTTGGGACATGATCCCGCCGATGGCCGGAGATTTTTCGACCAGATAGACGAAAAACCCAGATTCGGCCAGGTCCAGCGCGGCCTGAATCCCGCCGATGCCGCCGCCCACGACCATGACCGATCCCGAAATTTTTCTCCCTTTTTCCTCCATAGGTGAGTCCTTTCCTCAGCGCGGCCCGACCCCGCGGCTTGGTTTAAGCCGCGGACAGCAAGGCCTTGCTCGGGAGCGCCGGCCCCAAGTCTTTTATTTTTTGGGTGAAATCAATACAGGTCTGCACGAACTGCGGTCCCATGGCCGAGGAGTTGTAGAAGATCTCCACGCGGTCCGGGTCCAGGCCGATCTTCTCCAGGATGTCCCTGACGTGGGTCACCCGCTTGGCGGCCATGACGTTGCCACTCAAATAGTGGCAGTCGCCGATCAGTCACCCGGAGAGAAAGACGCCGTCCGCGCCTTTCTCCAAGGCGCGGAGCATGTGCAGACCGTCCACCCGGCCCGTGCAGGGCACCCGGATGATGCGCACGTTGGGCGGGTATTCCAGGCGCATCGAGCCGGCCAGGTCGGCGGCCGCGTAGGAGCACCATTGGCAGCAAAAAGCGGCGATGATCGGTTCGAATTCGGCCATGCCCAGTCCTCCCTCAGCGGATTGTTCCACCCGCGCGGTCCGCTATTTTTCCTATTCATGGGGCCGCGAAGGCAGACTGCTGGACGCACGCTTCTGTTCCGGCTTTGAGCTGCCGAGCGCTATTCATGAGTCGAATCGCGCCTGCAAATTCCCATTGTCGGACAGGAAGCCGGCCATGATTTTCACAGGCCGCTTCCTGGAGAAGGGTGCATCGTTGTTAAATTTTAACTATTAAATGGAAATATAGCCCGGCCGGGCTGTCTTGTCAACAGCATTTTCCCGGCCGGGCGGGGAAGGGCGGGGGGAAACCGGGGGCTGGCTTTGGCGAAACCCCTCCCGCGTCCATGAGGATTCCGAGCATCCCCGCGCGTTATTCGAGGCGGCCGTGAATTTCCTGGGCGGCCTTGCGACCGGAAAGCAGCATGCCCCCGAAGATGGGCCCCATGCGGTACGAACCAAAGGTGGCGTTGGCCGACATGCCGGCCACGTACACGCCCGGGAAGGCCTCGCGCGTGTTGGCCAGGGTGCTGGTTTCGGCCGCGTCGGCCCACATGGACCGTTCGCCTTCGACCTTGCCCGAGGGCGTCGCCAGTTTGGCGTCCACCTTGCGTTCGATGACCTTCATGACCTCGACCGGATGGCCGGTGGATTCGATGACGAACTTGGTGCGGATGGTCAGGGGGTCCACGTGCAGCCCGCCCATTTCCACGGCCGACCAGTTGATGACCAGGCCGGTCACCCGTTCGTCGCGGATCATGACGTCCTCGATGGAGACCAGGTTGAAAATCCGCGCCCCGGCCTGGATGGCCCTAGAGGTCAAGGTGGAGACGCACTCCACCGAGTCCGCGGTATAGTAGCCGTCACCGTAGGCTCGGGTGCGGATGCCCAGTTCGTCCAGAATCGGTCTGGCTTCGTCCTGGACCACGATCTCGTTGAACATCATGCCCCCGCCCCACATGCCGCCGCCCACGGACAGCTTGCGTTCAAACACGGCCACCTTGCGGCCGGCTCGGGCCAGAAAGTAGGCCGCCACCAAGCCGGACGGGCCGGCGCCGGCCACGGCCACGTCCAAGTCCAGGCAGTCCAAGAGTTTCTCGGTGTACCGCTCGATAATGGCCCGCGTGATCTCGATTTCGTCCAGAGGCATGGTTTTTCCCTCCCTTATGGGTTGATTTGCCCGGGGTGTGGCGCCTGCGGACGACGCGAAGCCCTGACCGACGATCCAAGGTCAAAAAAAAGCCGTCTCCTGGTTCAGGAAACGGCACGGACCGCCCGCCGCAAAACAGCCCCGAAGGCTCTTTTGCCGATGTGCTTTCCGCCGCTTCCCTACGCTGGCATTACCCAGATCAGGTTCGAAGGGTCGGCCGGCCAAGCCGCCGGCTTCTCAGTTTGCCACCCCTAGCGACACTATGACTATATCCCGACTCCAAGTCCAATTGCAACCCGGCCGCCGAATCCTCTTGCTGAATATGGCTATTGAGTACAATCCCAGAAGCATATTTTAGCATGACTTCATAATGAAGAAATTATCAGGAACGAGAAGGTCCGCGGTTTCCGGAATGCACCCCTCTCGTTCCAGGGCTCTGCCCTGGAACGGGCAATAGATTCGAGGCTCCGCCTCGACACCTTTGCCGTCCGAGTGATTTGGAATTACTGGAAAAAAGTTGTGTTGAGGCAGAGCCTCAAGTCCTTCCGGCGTTCCAGGGCGGAGCCCTGGAACGAGGGGAAAAATGCCCCTGCCGATTGCCGTTGGTCTTTTTAGCCGCCATGCAAGCCCCGCGCGTCATTCCCGCGCAGGCGGGAATCCAGTCTTGTCCCCTGGGAATCCGAACGGCTTGGAAATGTAACAACGGCGGGCGAATGGTGTTTAAACGTTCATAATGAACTGGGAGACTTCACGTCTGGATTCCCGCCTGCGCGGGAATGACGGCTCGAACCACGGGCAAGGAAAACACATCACCCCGGCGAAAGTGAGGACTCGGGCTCGCTTAGGTGGGACAGAAAAATTGTCCAATCGCCCGTCTTCGCTTCACAACGACCCTGACCAGAGAAGATATTAAAATTTCCAAGCTGACCCACTGCCGCCAAATCCTCCCTCTGAAAAGAGACTTGCGTAACCGGCCTTGATTGGATACGTTTATCAATGAGTTGTAGTAAGTCATCGTGAAAGAAACAAAGGCCGAAAATGGCTCAATTAGATAAGCGGGACGCTTCGTCAGCATTCGACGATGAAGCGGATGTTCAAACCGATCCAGGCGACCGGACTTTAAATCTCGAACAGGAGCCGCTCCTGATCGACACCCACGTGCACACCAACCATTCGGACGGCGAGGCCACGGTCGAGGAGGTGGAGGAGGCCTGCCGCCGGCTGGATATCGGCTGCTGCATCGCCGACCACAACGAGATTCGGGGTTCGATCGATTTTTGGGAGCGCCACAAAGTGCCGACCCTGCCGTCCGTCGAGGTCGGTTCCCGGGAGCTGATCGAGCTTATTATTTTTTTCGACAACCCGGAGTCTTGCGAGCAATTTTTCAAGGACCACATTGAGCCTTATCGTCTCAAGAGATGGTACACGTTCCTGCCTCGCAGCCTCGACGTTCTCGTGGCCGGCGCCCGGGAACACGAGGTCTTTATCAGCCTGCCGCACCCCTATGCCTGGTTTTGGAAGAACATCGGCCACGGCGAGGGCCGGCAGATGCAAGTGGAGCGGGTGCTTGAAGCCACCGAGGGCATCGAGGTCTTGAACCGCTCCATGACCCCCCGGGCCAATCGCCGCGCTTGGGAGCTTTGCAGTCGGATGGGTAAGGTTCCCCTGGCCGGCAGCGACGCCCACCTGGTCGAGGCCATCGGGTCGGTGCTGGTAGGGTTCGATGCCTCCGGGTCGGCCGACGGTCTTTTCGATCAGCTCAAAGCCGGTCGCGTCTTCGGTCTTTTCTCCTTCGAACCCTGGTCCCTGCCGCTGGCCAGCGGCTGGCACATGGTCCGGCAACACACGCGCAAGCTCATCTCATTCCCGGTTTCGTTCAAACCAGGTGCGGGGCGGCGCACAGGATGGACTTCCTTCCTCAAGTAAGCTTCTGGCTGGTCGCGTCATACGTTCTCCTGGCCCTGGGCTCGGTGATCGCCCTGTTGTTGGTGGCCCATATCATCCGGGATCAGCGTTCCCCGTCCGGGGCCATCGCCTGGCTGCTGATCATCGTGCTTCTGCCCTACCTGGGCGTGCCCTTGTACCTGGTTTTCGGAGGACGCAAGGTCCGGCGTCTGGCCCGGCGCAAGGCGGACCTGACCCTGCCCCCCCGCCCGGATCACCTCCCGGCCGAACGGATTCCCACGACCATGGACCGGACCCTCCGGCGGGTCGGGCTTCCCGGCGTGACCGGCAACAACACGGTCAGGCTTTGCCCCAGCGGCGAGGAAATCTACGCCGAGCTGATGCGGCTCATCGACCAGGCCGAGAAGAGCATTTACATCACCACCTTTGTCCTGGGCCGGGATTCGGTGGGGCGGGCCGTTGTCGAACGGCTGGCGACCCGGGCCGCTGAGGGGATCGAGGTGAGGCTGCTGTTGGACGCGGTGGGTTCGTTTTTCATCCGGCGGCGGTTTCTTCGCCCCCTGACCCGGACCGGCGGGCGCGTCGCCTTTTTCATGCCGTTTCTGCGGCTGCCTCTGCGGGGCTGGACCAACCTGCGCAATCACCGCAAGATCGTCATCGTGGACGAACGTATCGTCCTGGCCGGCGGGGCCAACCTGGCCCGAAGCTACATCGGCCCTCACCCCCACCCCAAGCGCTGGCGGGACCTCCACTTCGTCCTCGAAGGCCCGGCCACCCGGGATTACGCCGAAATTTTCCGGGCCGATTGGGAATTCGCCAGCGGGGAACACCTGGAGCTGAAGGATGAAACGCCCATGCCCTTTGCCGTGCGGGACCGGGGCGCTCTGGTGCAGATCATCCCCTCGGGACCGGACGTGACCGGAGACTTCCTGTATGACGCCATCCTGTCGGCCATCTTCGCCGCCCGGCAGCGCTTCTGGATCGTGACGCCTTATTTCGTCCCGGACGAAAACCTGTACAAGGCCCTTCAGATCGCGGCCCATCGCGGCGTGGACGTGCGCATCATCGTGCCCCGGCATTCGAACCACCGGCTCACGGACTGGGCCCGCGCCCCGTTCCTGCGGCAGATTCAGCGCGACGGCGGCCGGGTCGAGTTCTACACCGAGGGCATGATCCACGCCAAGGTCATGCTCATGGACGACAGCCTGGCCGTAATCGGCTCGGCCAACATCGACATGCGCAGCCTGCTGCTCAACTATGAAGTGATGATGGTCGTGTACAGCCGGCAGGACATCCAGGCCGCCGAGGCCTGGATCGCTTCTCTGCCCACCGAGCCGCGTCCCCAGGAAACCGAGCCCGGCCTGCTCAAGGACGTGGGCGAGGGCCTGGTCCGCATGTTGGCCCCGCTGTTGTAGCAGGCCCTCGGCAATACCGCGGGGCACATGCAATGTGCCCCTACAAAATCAGGTGCGACAAAACCCATGTAGGGGCGCGTTGCACGTGCCCTCGTCGGTTCGTTATTTTCCGGCGGCATCCGGCCAGGCGTTGCCCATGAAGGTTTGAATTTGCGCCAGCTTGGGGATGCCGGCCCGCCCGCCCAGGCGCTCGCATTTGAGCGCGGCCGCGGCCGAGGCGAAGGCCATGCGGCCGGCCAGGTCCCACCCGGCCAGGAGGCCATAGATGTAGGCCCCGTGGTACACGTCGCCCGCGCCCGTGGTGTCCGCCGCCCGGACCGGGAAAGCCGGCTGTTCGCGGAAGACGCGGCCGTCCAAGCCCAGGCCGCCGCGTTTGCCCAAGGTAACCACGACCGCCTTTGGTCCGAGGGCGCGTAGCCGCGCCAGGCCTTCTCTGAGGTCGTCCCCGGGATAAAAACTCCTGAAGAAAACCTCGGAGCAGACCGCGTGGTCCACCAGGGCCAGGAGTTCGAGAGACCCCGGCCGAAGCGTGCCCGCGTCGCAGACCACGGGCACGCCGGCTTCTTGGGCCGCCCGGGCCGCGGCCAGGCAGGCCGGCAGGTCGTAGGCGTCCACGAGCACCACCGAGGCCCGGCGCACCAGGTCGAGATCGACCCGGTCCGGGGCAAGCCCGCAGCCTTGGCCCCGATAGCAGAAGATGGTCCTTTCAGCGCTTTGTTCTTCGACTGAGATAAAAGAAAAGGTGGAGGTCCCGCCCGGAGCCACGCTCACGGCCGATACATCCACGCCTTCCTGGTCAAGACCTTCGAGGATCATGCGGCCGAAGGCGTCGTCACCCACCACGCCGATGAAAGACGCGCCCACGCCCCACCGGGCCAGCGTGACCAGGGCCGTGGCCGCCGGCCCTCCACCCCCGACGGTCAGGCCGGTCAGGTCGCACTTGGTGTCCGGCTGCGGGAAGGTCGGTACCGAGCCGATGTAATCGACCGTGGCCTGGCTCAACCCCACAACCAGAGCGCCATAACTTCGCATACCTGTGTTGCTCCTTGGCTCGTCATTGCGGCGTATCTAAAGTACGCCTCATTCCTCGCCCGCGTCGCGCCTTGGTCTGCTTTGTTCTGACGCTCTGGTCCTGTATCTCAAAAAATCAAGGTTCATGATCCGATGCCGAGCAACCTTCGGACCAGGCCCATCTTGCCTTCCAGGTTGGCCTGGCGTCCGATCATGATGCGCTGGGCCGCCGGCGGCCCGGCGCCGTGCATGGATTCGATGAGATAGGCCACGGCGCCCGCGCCGGCCACCAGGTTTTCGATCAGGCGGAGCACCTTCATCCGGTCCACCACGTCCACCGACTCGGCCGCCTTGAGATACTTGCGGATGTACGGCCCGGTGACCGGGTCGTCCAGGTCCTTGGCCGAGGGCATGGTGTCCAGGAGGCCACCGGCCACGTCCGTGGCCAGCCGGGCTATCTCGTAGGGGAAGCGGGTCACGTTCAGCTTGCAGACATTGGCCAGCAGCAGGTCGATCTCGTAGTTGCCGGCCGGGGTGGGGTGGCCCTGGGCCGAACAGGCCACGCCGCAGGCGAACAGGGTCTTGTTCAGGTGGATCATCTCCACGATCTTTTCCCGGATGTGGCCGGCCTTGTCCACGCCGTTCATTTGGGCGATCAGAGCCGTGGCGCCGATGAGCACGTCGCCCACGCCGACCTTGCAACCGCCGTAGCTCTGGCGGTGGTAGGCGGCGAAGCGCTCGACCAGTTGGCCTGAGAAATCGATTTCGCCGTCCAGGAAGACGCGCTCCTGAGGCACGAACACGTCCTCGAAGACGGTCATGACCTCCTGGCCGCCAAAGACCGGGTTGCCCACGTCCAGCTTGGACGGTTCCAGCTTGCGCGTGTCGCTGGCCTGCCGGCCGTAGATGTAGCGGATGCCCTGGGCGTTGGTGGGCGTGGCGAAGCAGACGGCCCAATCCTCCTCGCCCGCCCGCATGGCCAGGGTGGGCATGACCATGATTTCGTGGGAGTTGAGCATCCCCGTCTGGTGAAACTTGGCCCCGCGCACCACGATGCCGTCCGACCGCCGCTCGACCACGCGCAGGAACAAGTCCGGATCGGCCTGGTCCTTGGGCCGCTTGCCCCGGTCGCCCTTGGGGTCGGTCATGGCTCCGTCCACGACCAGGTCCTCTTGCTGCACGCGTTGCCAATACTCCCGGAACCGCTGGTGGTACTCGGTGCCGTGTTTTTGATCGCACTCGAAGGTGACGCTGAACACGGCGTTGGCCGCGTCCATGCCCACGCAGCGCTGGAAGCAGCAGGCCGTTTCATTGCCGCAGCGGCGCTGCATGAGCACCTTGTTGACCAAATCTTGGTTGCTCTGGTGCAGGTGGGTGAAGCGGTTGACCGTGACGTCGCAGAGGTTGGACTCGGTCTGGAACAGGGAGCGGGTCTCCTCGTCCGGGGACCCGGCCAGGTCATAGGTCGCGGCCACGGCCCGGATGGACGGATTGACCAGGGGGTGCCGGGTCAAATCCTGTTCGCTCTGCCCCATGACGTGGGCCGACAGCCCCAGGGACCGGATGGATTCGATGTATTCCTCGCCGCTTTTGAGGGCCATGCGCGCCTCCTGTTTTTCATACGTGATGGGGCCATCATACATGATTCAGGCGAATTCTCAAGCGAGCGGCTTGAGGCCCGCCTGCCTGGCCGGACCGGCCCGGAACTTGACAGACCGGGCCGATTTTTTTATTATGGGACCAAGCACGACAGGCGATCATATTCTTCTTTCATCAAAGCTCCGCATCCATTTCGCGTGCTTTTTTTGTTTTGGGGCGGCCGGCGTCGCGTAAGCGGCCGCGGGCCGGAAACGGATTTTTTTGTCAGCAAAGGACGTGAACGACATGAAGTATCGGGATTTCGGCAAGACCGGCATCAAGGTTTCGGCTCTGGGTTTCGGCGCTATGCGGCTGCCCGTGATCGGCGAGGAAGAAAACGCGCGGGTGGACATGGACAAGTCCCTGCCCGTGCTGGCCCGGGGGTTGGACCTGGGCATCAATTACATCGACAGCGCCTGGGCCTATCTCAACCAGACCAGCGAGGAGGCCGTGGGCCGGGCCATCGCCGGCCGGGACCGCTCCAAGCTGTACGTCTCCACCAAGAACCCGGTGGACACGGACGTCAAATCCTGGCGGGAGCGGCTGGACATTCAGCTGAAAAGGCTGAACACGGACTACATCGACTTTTACCATTTCCACGGACTGCAATGGCGCGAGTTCCAGAAAAAGGTCGTGCCCGAGGGGTATCTGCGGGAGGCGCAAAAGGCCAAGAGCGAAGGGCTGATCCGCCACATCTCCTTTTCCAGCCACGACAGCCCGTCCAACATCATCCGGCTGATCGACACCGGCGAGTTCGCGTCCATGCTGGTCCAGTACAACCTGATCCACCTGCACAACGAGGGGGCCATGGCCCACGCCCGGGAGAAAGGCATGGGCGTGACCGTCATGGGTCCGGTGGGCGGCGGTCGGATCGGCTTCATGAGCCACATGACGCCTCGGGAGGGACGGAGCGTGCCGGCGCTCAGCCTGCGCTTCGTGATGGCCAATCCCTCGGTCAGCGTGGCCTTGTCGGGCATGTCCGAGATTCAGATGGTCGAGGAAAACGCGGCCGTGGCCGACGTGGAGGGACCCCTGACCCAGATCGAGACCGAGGACCTCAAGATCATGCTTGAGCAGGTCCAGGGCTTGGAGGACCTGTACTGCACGGGCTGCGGCTACTGCCTGCCCTGCCCGAACGGGGTGAACATTCCGACCAATTTCCTGCTGCTCAACTACCTCAAGATTTACGACATGGGCGAGGGCATCGTCCAGGCCTACCACAAGGGCCTCAAGCCGGCCGAGCGGTTCGCGGATTTCTGCATCGAATGCGGGGAATGCGTGGAAAAGTGTCCCCAGAACATCCCCATCCCGGAGCGGATGAAGGACGTGGTCGAGGCCTTTGACGAGGCGCTGGCTAAATTGGAGTCGGAATCGGCCGCGGGCTGAGCCCCGGCCGATTCCGCTCAGCTATACGCTTCCAAAAGCTGTCGGGCGATGATGTTGCGTTGAATCTGAGTCGTGCCGCCGCCCAGGGCGAAAATCTTGGCGTCGCGCATGTAGCGTTCCGCGGGGAAATCCTTGGTGTAGCCGGCCGCGCCCATGAGTTGGACCGTGTTGGTGGTCACGCGCATGGCCATCTCGTTGGCCATGAGTTTGGCCATGGCCACCTGGGTCCGGTTGGGCAGCCCTTGGTCGGCCAGGTCCGCGGCCTGGCGGACCAGCAGCCGGGCCGCCTCGATCTCCACGGCCATGTCGGCCAGCATCCATTGCACGCCTTGAAAATCGGCCACCTTCTGCCCGAAGGCCGGCCGCTGTTTCACGAAGCGCAGGGCCTCCTCCATGGCGGCCTGGGCCGTGCCCACGCTGATGGCCGCGTTGCCCACGCGTTCCTGGCCGAAGACCTCCAGGAGTTTGCGATAGCCCTGGTTTTCCTCGCCCAGCAGATACTCCGGCCCCAAGCGGCAGTCCTCGAAGACCAGCTCCCCGGTCATGCAGGCCCGGATTCCCATATTGTCCTCGATCTTGCCCACGCGAAAGCCCGGCGCGTCGGCCGGCACGATGAAGGCGCTCATGCCGCGCCGGCCCAGGCCGGGGTCGGTCTTGACAAAGACCACATACACCCAGGACTCGCCCGCGTTGGAAATAAAGGCCTTGGTTCCGTTCAGAACGTAGGCGCCGTCTTGCCTCAGCGCGGTGGTGGCGATGGCCGCCGCGTCCGACCCGGCGCCCGGCTCGGTCAAGGCAAAGGCGGCGATCTTCCCGCCGCCGGCCAAAGGCGGCAGGTATTTTTCTTTTTGCGCGTCGTCGCCCATTTCCAGGATGGCCCGGACCGCGTGGTAGTGGCCCAGGATGGAGATGCCCATGGCCGCGTCCACCCGGCCGATCTCCTCCATCATCAGAATCCAGTCCACGTTGGAACCGCCGGCCCCACCGTACGCCTCGGGGATGACCACGCCCCAGAGCTTGAGTTCGGTCATGCGGGGCACGATTTCGCGGGGGAAGCGCTGGTCCCGGTCGCAGGCGGCCGAGAGCGGGGCGAGTTCCTTTTCGGCGAAGCGGCGCACCGCGGCCTGCCAGATTTTTTGTTCCTCGGTCAGGGTGAAGTCCATGTCGCTTCTCTCCCGGTTAGCTTGAGGCGCGATAGACGTGGGTCAGGCGGTCGAGGATCGGGCCGGCCTGGCGGATCATGCCCTCGATGAGGTCCTGGCAGGTGGGCAGGTCCTGGATCAGTCCCGTGACCTGGCCGGCGGTGATGGTGTTGTGGGTCACGTCGCCGCTGATGTAGGGCCGCATGAAATTGAAGGTATCATCGTCCAGGGCGTGCTCCGGCCCTTTCTCCCGGATGACGGCCCTCAGGAAATCGTTGAGCACCAGGCGGACCGACCCCCGGCGTTCCTCGACAAAGCCTCGGTCGCCGACCCCGCCGCCCGCCTTGTTCAGCACCCGCGCCCCGTGGCCGAGCGCCACGGTGTCCGTGTTTCCGGCCTCAAGGATGAGCCGCTTGGTGTTCTCGTGGGCCGGGCATTCCTGGGTGGCGATGAACCGCGTGCCCATATAGATGCCCTCGGCGCCCAGGGCCAGGGCGGCCGTCAGGCCCCGCGCGTCGCCGATGCCGCCGCCGGCCACGACCGGGAGACGGATGGCGTCGGCCACCTGGGGGACCAGGGTCAGGGTGGTGAGCTGGTCGAAGCCGCTGTGCCCGCCGCCTTCGGTGCCCGAGGTGACGACCGCGTCCACCCCGGCCGCTTCGGCCTTTTGGGCGTGGCGAACCGTCGAGCAGACCTGGAGGACCGTGACGCCCGCCTTTTTAAGCCGCTCGGTATAGACCATAGGGCTGCCCTGGGAGACGATGGCCACGGGCACTTGTTCCTCGATGCCCACGGCCACGCACTGGTCGCTGAACTCCCGGTCCCTGCCGCCCGCGCCCACCGTGAAGTTCACGGCGAAAGGCCGGTCGGTCAGGCCCCGAATCTTGCGAATCTGTGCCCGGAGCCGCTCCCCGGTCTCGCCCACGTCCGCGGTCACGGTCCGGGACCCGGCGTTGGGGCCGATGGTGCCCAGCCCGCCGGATCGGCTCACGGCCGCGGCCAGCCCGGCGTCCGCGATCCAGGCCATGGACGCCTGAATAATCGGATAATGGATGCCCAACAGTTCGGTCAGTCGTGTTTTCATGTGTCCTCTTATTGATGGAGTCATGATAGATTACATTTACTTCTATCTTTTGAATAAGGTACTCGATTACGGCGTAACCTCGCACGGGGCGGGAAGGTGGCCCGTGGCGTTCTGGATTTCCGCTTGAACCATGCGGGAATGACGGTTTTGTCCTCAGAGAGGGTCAATACGTCACCCCCGCGAAGGCGGGGGTCCAGGGCTTTTTCGCCTTTTCTTGAACTTGCCCCAGGATCATTGTCCATGCGCTTACTTTGCGCTCTGAGTAATATCTTTATACGCCTTCGGTTTGTTGGCCGTCCGCGCCGGCCGGTGTGGTCTGGGAAACGGCAAGGTTTGCGTTCTTCGGCCCTTCCAGTTGCCGGTAAATGTTTCGTAAGCGGTAAAGCGCGGTCAGGTTGGCGCCAAGGGCCAGCAGGCCCACGGTCGCCAAGAGGACCAGCCCCGGCGCGAGCGGATCGGCCAGGGACCCGATGACCAGGATCAGCAGCCGCTCTTCCCTGAGACACACGCCGCCTTTGAACGTCGCGGACAGGCCCTCGCCCCGGGCCCGGGTGTAACTGACCATGAAGGAGCCGATCAAGGCGGCCAGAACAAGCAGACCGCCCAGCAGGACGTAGCCGTGATCCCGGGCCAGGTAGGCCCAGACGCCCACCAGCAGAAACGACTCGCCGTAGCGGTCCAGCACCGAATCCAGAAAGGCGCCCCTAAGGCTTTCCCGGTTCGAGGCCCTTGCCCAGTAGCCGTCGAAAAAGTCGCACAGGCCGCCGGCCAGGGCCAGGCAGCCGGCCAGGACCGGGGAGATGAGGTAGGACAGACCGGCCACGGCGCTGAGGACAAGACCGGCCAGGGAAAAGGCGGCCGGGGAGATGCCCAGTCTTTTGAGCAGAGGCAAGAGCAGGAAATCGAGCAAGGCGTAGGACCAGCGAATCGGGGCCACATCGCGTCGCATGGAAAGGTCTCCTGGGGAACGCACAATAGACGATCCGGCCCACCGCTACGAGAGCCGGATCGTTTCTTTTTGGACGGGCCTCAGCCTATCACAGGCCGGGCGGCGTTGCCAAGCAGGTCGCGGGAGGTCAGGGCCAGAAGAGCTGTCGGGCCTCGGCCCGGAGCGCCTCGCGGTGATCCGGATGGGCCACGGCGATGAGCGCCTCGGCGCGTTCCCGGTGGGTTTTGTCCAAAAGGCGGGCCACGCCGTGTTCGGTGACCACGGTGTCCGCGAACTGGCGGGGGATGGTCACCAGGGAGCCTTGCTCCAGCATGGGCACAATGGTGGACATGCCGCCCAGGGCCGTGGAGGGGAGCAGGGTGACGGCCCGGCCGCCTCGGGCCAGGAAAGCGCCGATGTGCAGCTCGGTCTGACCGCCCTGGCCGTTGATCATCCGGGTGCCGAACTGGGTCTCGGAACAGATCTGGCCGGTCAGGTCCACTTGCAGGCCGTTGTTGATGGCCACCATGTTGTCGTGTTTGGCCGTGGTCCGGATGTTGGCCACGTAGGCCGAGTCGTACTGTTCGAAGGCCGGGTTGTTGGCCACGAACTCGACGTCCTCCCGGTCGCAGCCCATGAAGGTGGAAAAGACCGCCTTGCCCGGGTGCAGGGTCTTGTACCTGCCGGTGGCGATACCCTGTTTAACCAGGAGGGGCATGCCCGGGCAGCCCATTTCGGAGTGGATGCCCAGGTCGTTGCGTTCGTCGAAAACGCCCAGTTTGACCATGAAGGCGCTGGGCCGTCCGGCCCCGATTTGAAAGGTGTCGCCGTCGCGGATGAGCGTCTTCAGGTGGCCGGCGATGGCCATGGCCGCCGGCGTGGGTTCGTCCAGCCCGATGTGGGGCGCCACGAAGTCGCCGCCGGCTTCCAGACCCATGGCTTCCCCGATCTGGATGAGCAGCCGGAGGGTGCGGGAAGGCGCGAGGCCTATCTTGGACAGGACCTCCTCGCGCGGTTTCTTGTGAAACATCCGGTAAATCTTGTCCCATTCCTCTTCGGCCAGGTCCGGTTCCGAAGGCGGCCGGACAAAGGCGTGAATCTGGGAGACGTGGATGAGGTTGTGCCCGAAGGTGCGGATGGCCATGTCGTTGATCTCGGCCAGCACGATTTTGGCCCGGAGGGCATAGCTGCGCTTGTGCCACAAGGTGTGGCCGAAGCTGCAATAGCCGTGTTCGTCCGGCGGGGAGACCGAGGTCAGGAAGACGTCGATGGATCGGTTCATGCTCTCCAGACGGCCTTCGTCCAAGCCCTTGAACCGCATGGAAAACAGGTCGGGCAGGTAGGTGATCCGTTTTTCGTCCGCGCCCGGCCGTGCCCGGGAGCCGATGAAGAGCTCGGCGATGATTTTAAAGGATTCTTCCAGGCCGGGCGAGAACCAGCCGGGGTCGATGGCCGGGGCCGAGACCGAGACCGTGACGTTTTTCAGTTCCGGGGCACGGGCGGCCAGGGCCTCCATCAGGTAGGCGGGCTGTTCCGGCAGCGGGGTGACCACGAAGTCTCCGGACTTGACCACGCGCACCGCCTCCTCGGCTGAAACGGTTTTTCGCTCGAACGCTTCCTGCCAGTTGTTCACGTAGTGGGGCATCTCCCTGGGGGCGGCCATGGCCTTCTCCTGTGATTGAAACGCGCCGGGTAAAACCCCCGCGAAAAAAAGGTTTTTGAGCCGTGTTTCGAGATATAAAAGTATTCGAGATGGCCCAGTATGGCCGTCCGACCCGCCGGTGTCAAGTCGGGAAAAGGGGCGGCTTGCGGCGGAGCGCTTTTGGGTTATAATGGCCCCTTGACTTGCGGGGATCGATCTTCCCGCGCGTCAATGCTGGAGGAAGTCCATGGTTCGAACAAGCCGCATCAGTTTAGGACCGGCCATCAAAGAGTTGCCGCGCGTCATGCGGCACCCGCGCATCATGGCCAAGCTGGCCGCGCTTCAGGTCGAGAAGTGGCGTTTCAGCTTGCGCCATCCCAAAACGGACGGCCGGGCCGGCCGGATTCGCCAGGCGAGTTTCCGCATCACGGATTTGTGCAACCTGCGCTGCCACACCTGCGGTCAGTGGGGGGACAGCGGCTTTTTGCACGGCCGGGATTTGAAGAAGCTCAAAGGCCAAGAGGTCAAGCCCGCGCGGTACGTCGAGATTTTCGAGGACCTGGCCAGGCACGGCCACCGGCCCCTGGTCTATTTCTGGGGCGGCGAACCCATGCTCTACGACGGGATTCTGGACCTGATCGAGGTGGCCACCCGGCTGGACATGCCGGTCTCCATCGCCACCAACGGTTCGCGCGTGGCCGCCGCGGCCCGGCGGCTGGTCGAGGCCCCCATGTTTCTGCTCCAGGTGTCCCTGGACGGTCCCACGGCCGAGATTCACAATCAGGCCCGGCCCGCGGTCGGCGGGGCCAACAATTTTCAGGACGTGGTGAACGCCTTCGAGGCGGTGGCCGAGGCGCGCCGGAGTTCGAGGTCCGGGTTGCCACTCCTGGTTTCCCTGACCACGATCTCCCAGGCCAACCTGGAACACCTGGTGGACATTTACGAGGCCTTCAAGAACAAGGTGGACCTGTTCGTCTTTTATCTGTCCTGGTGGATCGACGCGGAGCGGGCCGCGGCCCACGAGGAGGATTTTCAGGGCCGGTTCGGGTTCACCCCCAGCAAGCACCGAGGCTGGATCGGCGGCTGGAAGTCCGCCGATCACAAGCGGCTCGACGAACAACTCAAAAGCCTGGTTGCTCGCTCACGGCGGCTGGGGGCCACGCCGGTGAACATCCTGCCGTCGGTTTTGGGGGAGGACAACCTCAAGGCCTATTACACGGACCATGCCTGCCGCTTCGGCTTTGACCGCTGCATCTCCATCTACCAGGCCGTCGAGGTCAACAGCAACGGCGACGTCTCGCCCTGCCGCGACTACCATGACTACGTGGTGGGCAACATCCACAACACCACCATCACCCGCCTGTGGAACTCCATTCCCTACCAGAAATTCAGGCGCAGCCTTTCCAACCAGGGTCTGATGCCGGGCTGCTCGCGCTGCTGCGGGCTGATGGGGTATTAACGCCGGTCCCGGCGTCTTTCTTGCCTGGCAAGCGGTTCGGGAGGATTCGATGAGCATGGGCGAGCGGCGGACATTGCGCTTGGCCTGGCTGGCCCTGGTCGCGGTGCTCCTGTTCGCCCTGGCCGTGCGCGTTCGGTTGCTGGACGTTCCCCTGGAGCGCGACGAAGGCGAATACGCCTATGCCGGCCGCCTGCTCCTGGAAGGCGTGCCGCCCTTTGCCCAGGCCTACAACATGAAAATGCCGGGCATCTATGCCGCCTACGCGGCCGTGATGGCCGTTTTCGGTCAGAGCGTGCCCGGTATCCGGCTGGGCGCGGCCCTGGCCCACGTGGTTTCCGCGCTCTTTCTTTTTCTGGCCCTGCGCCGGCGCTTTGATCTCAAGACCGCCTGGCTCTGCGCGGCCGGCTTGGCCGTTCTGTCGCTGGCCCCGTCCGTGCAAGGCGTCATGGCCAATGCCGAGACCTTTGTCCTGCCCTTGGCCCTGGCCGGTCTGTGGGTCTTGCTGGCCGGCCTGGATGACGACCGGGCCGCCCTGGTGGCGCTCGGCGGCCTGCTGTTCGGCCTGTCCGGGCTGGTCAAGCAGCACGGCTATTTCCTGGCGCTTTTCGGCGGGGTGTACCTGGTCGGCGTTTTGCTCACCCGGCCGGAAACGTCCTGGCGTTGCCGGATCGGGCTGGCCGCTCTGTTCGGGATCGGCGTGGTCGCGCCTTTTGTCTTGACCGCCGCGTATCTGTACCGGGCCGGGGTGTTCGAGCGTTTCTGGTTCTGGACCTTCACCTATGCCTCGAAATACGTGTCTTTAACGCCGCTGTCCGTGGGCTGGGAGAATTTTGTCAACCAGGCCGAGCGCATGTACCGTGATTCTCCCGTGCTCTTGACATTGGCCGGCCTGGGCTTGCTGGCGCCGCTCTGGGACCGGGACTCCCGGAGCCGGGCTGGTTTCACCCATGCCTTCGCCCTGTTTTCCGCTATCGCTGTTTGCCCGGGTCTCTATTTTCGGCCGCACTATGTGCTGCTCTTTTTGCCGGCGATGATCGTGCTGGCCGCGGCGGCCGTGCCGGTCTTGGCTCGGCAGAAGACCATTTTCGGGAAGCAACAACGCACCTCCACGGCCGCTGTTTTGCTCTTTGGGCTGGTAGTGATTTACCCGTTGACCGCCAACCCCGCCTTCTTTTTCACCATGAGCCCGAACCAGGTCAGCCGCGCTCTGTACCACAACCCCTTTGTCGAGGCCCGGGTCGTGTCCGCGTACGTGCGGGAGCACAGTCGGCCCGAGGACCGGGTCGCGGTGCTCGGGTCCGAGCCCGAGGTCTATTTTTACGCGAACCGGCGCGCCGCCACCGGCTACCTGTATGTCTATGCCATGACCGAGCCGCACGATTTTTCTTTGACCATGCAGGAGGAGATGAAGGCCCAGATCGAGGCGGCCCGGCCCCGCTTCGTGGTGCTCTTCCAAAACCCGGATTTCTGGCCCTTGCCGCGCATGGCCCCCTTGGTGACCTGGATGGAAACCTATATCCCGCGTCACTACCGGCTGGTCGGCGCGGTCGATCCCCGTTGGCCCGCGCCGAGCGTCTTCGCCTGGGGCGAGCAGGCCTACGCCTTGAAGCCGACCACGTTGTTTTGGATCAAAGTCTTCGAACGGCTTGAGCCCGCCGGGAAAGAAGCATCTGCGCCCCGGCCGTGATCCGTCTTAGAAGAGGGGCCGGAACCAGTCGGGACGGACTTTCAGCAAAAAGTCCGGGAAATCGTATAGCACGTAAAAGCAGGTCAGGATGGACAGGAACGTGATCTGCACCCAGCGCGGCCAGGGCTTCAGCAAATAATAGGCCGCCAGGCCGTACAGCGGGACCAGGACCGGAAACATGTAGCGGCCCTGTAAGGCCACGTCGATGACCAGCGTGCCCCGGTAGATCGGATAATTCACCCACTGCATCAGGAACAGGCCGTAGGCGACGACCAGGAACAAGGCGTCGGCCCATCCGCCCCGGGCCTCGCTCGGCCGGAAGGTGAAGACCAGGCAGGCCAGCGCGGACAGGAACATGGCTTGATACACGGCCATGATCGGGTCGCGCTTGGACAGCACCTGGTGCCCGAATACGTTCACGGACCGGTAGAGCATGATTTTGAGCCAGGGCAGGGTATAGGCCCAGCGGCTCAGCATCTTCACCGGCCGCTCCTTGTTTTCCTGGGCTTGATCGAGCATTTCCAGGGCCGTGGCCCGGTCGCCTTCGTGCGAGATATGGGAGGCCAGTTCTTCGGCCTGTTCGTAGGAAATTTTTCCGGAACGGTAGAGGCGCTGGATATGGTCGCGGGCGAATAGCCGGTACTGCATGGCCTGCTCCACGGTCAAGACTTGCAGCGTTCTGGGCAGCAAGTGGCCAAAGCGGATGAGATTGCCGGCGTAGAGCTCGAGGTTGAGGGCCAGCAGGAGCAGGGCCAGACCGGCCAGGGCCGCGTTGCCCGGCCGGATCGGGTGGAGCGCGTCTTTCAGGAGCGCGAGCCAGGTTCCCAGCCGCTTTCGTTCGTGAAATACGAATACCAGGAGGAACAGGGGCGGCAGGGGCAGGAAGCTTCGTTTGGTCAGGGCGCCGGCCAGCAGGGCGATGCCGAAAAGGAGCAGGGTCCGAATACTGGGCGCGCGGAAGTGCCGGTGCATATAGTAGAGCGCGGCCACGCTCATCAGGTTGGTCAAATTGTCGTAGCTGACCGACGCGCCGACAAAGGTGAACATGGCCGTGTTGGTCGTCAGGATCAGAAAAAGGAACCGTGTCCGGGGATTGTCCGTCAGAAGCGCGATCCATTTCCAGGCGACATAGACCGTGGCCAGGGTCAGGCCCGCGTTGAGCAGCCGCAGGAAGACCAGGTCGGAGACCGGGAAGATGTTCAGCCACAGACTCTTGCCCATGAGAAAAAAGAACAGGTAGGGCCTGTGGGTGATCAGGCCCAGGCTGAACGTGGCCGCCGAATCGGCCGGCAGCAGCCATGCGCGGGCATAGGCCAGGCATTTTCCCAAATGGGTGATTTCGTCCGGCGGGATGTCGTGGGCGATGCTGACCGCGTAAAAGATCAGGCGCAGGCCGAAATAGATGAAGGCCAGGAGCGTCAGCCGCGCCAGGAGCCAAGCCTCGAAGGCTCCGGCGGTGGTGTCAGGACGAGGCGCGGCCTGGCGCGTGCCGGAGTTCGAGCCGGAAAGCCGCTTGAACGCGGCGCCAAGAGACATTATAGTGACCGCACCCGCGTGGAACCGTCAGCCGAAACTTCGGCTCTCCAGGAGATAACGCCATGTTGGACGGGTGCAAAATCGTGGTGGTCATGCCCGCCTACAACGCCGCCAAAACGTTGGAGAGCACGTTTGGCGAAGTCCCCCGGGACATCGTGGACGAAGTCCTGCTGGTGGACGACGCCAGCCGCGACGAGACGATTGAGGTGGCCCGGCGGTTGGGCATTCGGTTTTTCCAGCACGGCCGCAACCTGGGGTATGGCGGGAACCAGAAGACCTGCTACACCGAGGCTCTGAAGCTGGGGGCGGATATCGTGGTCATGCTCCATCCGGATTATCAATACCCTCCGAAGCTCATCCCGGCCCTGGCCGGGCTGTTGTCCAGCGGCGCGTACGACGTGGCCATCGGCTCCCGCATCCTGGGCGGCGGATGCCTCAAGGGCGGCATGCCCTTTTACAAGTACCTCTTCAACCGGCTGCTGACTCTGACGCAGAACCTGCTTCTGGGGGCCAAGCTTTCCGAATATCATACCGGCTTCCGGGCCTTTTCCCGCGAGGTCCTGCTCACCCTGCCCCTTTTGGAAAACTCGGACGATTTCGTCTTCGACAACCAGATGTTGGCCCAGGCGCTTTTTTTCGGGTTCACCATCGGCGAGGTCTCCTGCCCGACCAAATACTTCGCGGAAGCCTCTTCCATCAACTTCCGCCGCAGCCTGACCTACGGTTTGGGCGTTCTGGCCACATCCATGCGTTTTTTGCTTCAGCGGCTGGGACTGGCTTCGTCGCCCCTGTTTTCCGCGCGCGGCCGGAGGCTCGATCCCGGAGAGCCGGGCGTCTGAGACCGACGCGGGTCAAGGCGCGGGCGTGGGCCGGCTTTGCACCTTGCGGATGGTCCGGTCCATGACCCCGAAGATGAGGCCCGGCCAGAGGCGCTTCACCAGGTAGGCCAAACGATTGCCCAGTCCGGGGATGATGAGGAATCGTTCCTTTTCCATGCCCCGGACCAGGGCCTCGGCCACGGCCTCGGGCCGCATGGCCGTTCCGCCCGACACGGCCCGGGTTTCAATCGGCTTGGTCTTGTTCTCTTCCTGAAAACCCGGCGTGTCCGTGTCCGGCGGGCAGAGAACCAGCACCCGGATGTTGGATGGCTTGAGTTCGCTTCTGAGGGCTTCGGACAAGCCGACCACGCCGAACTTCGAGGCGCAGTAGTCGGTGTAACCGAACACGCCGATCAGACCGGCCAGGGAGGCGACGTTGACGATCAGGCCGCCTTGGGCTTTCATATGGGGCGCGAGCGTCTGGACCGCGTGCCAGATGCCGTGTAAATTGATGGCCAGGGTCTCGAAGAACTGGGCCGGCGTCACGTCTTGGAAGCGGCGGGGATAGGCCCGGCCGGCCGCGTTGATCAACACGTGGGGCGCGCCGAATTCGGCCGCGGCCGCGGACAGAACCGATCTGGTTTGCTCGGGATCGGAAACGTCCATGGCCGCGAAGGAGACGCGCTGGCCGGCGTCCCGGACCCGGCCCTGGATTTCCTTCCCGGCCGCTTCCAGCCGCTCCCGGTTCCGGGCGAAGATCATGACGTGGGCTCCGCGCGCGGCCAGGAGTTTGGCCGCGGCCAGGCCGATGCCGCTGGACCCGCCGACCAGATAGACGATGCATCCGTTGAAATCTTTCATAGTCAACCATGGTAGCGCAGCCCATCTGGATTTTCAATTGACCGCGCCCGATTTTCCCTATCCTTGAAATAAGGGTTCGGCCTGAAGGCGATTTAGGTTACATTACTATCATAGGAATCAGCAAAGACCTTCCGGCCCCTGGCCGGATGCCTTGGGGGTGAAATATGAAAGGCAAAGCCATTCTACGATTGTTCATTTGCTTCATGTCCTTGGCCTTGCTGCCCGTCTCGGCCGAGGCCCGGATCAAGCTGGCGGCCCTGCCCGACCGGGCCGACACGATCATCCGCCTGGACCATCCCTCGGCCACCCTGATCGAGGAAGAGCGGGTGCTCACCCTGCAAAAGGGGCTGAACCAGGTGGATTTTTCCTGGGAGGGCGTCAGCATTGACGCGGATTCCATCCGGCTCAAACTACTCGCCCCGGCCGGCCGGGCGACCCTGCTGAACCTCAGCTTTCCGCCCAAGGAGGCCAGCCTGGTCTGGGAGATTCATGCCCAGGAGGCTGTCGAGGCGCAGGTGCGGATCAGCTATTTGCTCCATAACATCGACCGGCTCATCACCTATCGCGGCCTGGCCGACAAAGACGAGACCCGGATGCAGCTCAAGAGCTTCCTCATCCTGCGGAACTTTTCCGGCGAGGATTTTCTCAAAGCCACGGTCTTCCTGGACGGCGGCCGCTCGTTTTCCCAGCAGATTCTGCACGAGGAGACCAAGCAGATTCTGCTGTTCACCAAGGCCGCGACGCCCATCCGCAAGGTCTGGACCTTTGACGCGGCCAAGCTTCCCTGGGACCCGGAAAAGATCGAGACCAACGTGGGCATTCCGGTGACCTACCAGGTGGAGAACACGCCGGCGTCCGGCCTGGGCGGTTCGGGTCTCTGGCCGGGCAAGATTCGCGTCTTTCAGGAGGACGGGCACGGCGGGGCCATTTTCTTGGGCGAGGACCATACAGGTATGGTGCCCGTGGGCGAGAAGATGGAGATTTATATCGGGGACAGCCGCGACCTGGTCGTCACCCAGCGCAAGATGAAGGAGGAGCGGATCAACATCCGCCGGAACAAGTCGGGGCGCGTGGTGCTCTACGACACGGACGAGGTGATCCGGGCCAAGCTGGAAAATTTCAAGGACCGGGCCGCCCGGCTGACCCTGATCCAGCACATCCCGGGCGAGTGGGACATGGAATCCTGCAACGTCGAGTACAAGCGCCGCGACGCGGGCGCCCTGGAGTTCGAAGTCGAGTTGGCCCCGCGCTCCCACCGCGAACTGGTCATGCACTATCACAGGCGCCACGTGCGATAAAGGAGGCCGGTCATGCGAAAGACGCTTTTGTTCTGTTTGGCGGCGCTCTGGCTGGCCGCGCCTTGGTCGGCCCAGGGCAAGATGGACCTGGTCACCCTGCCGGCCAGGGAATCGGTCGAGCTGACCATCTACAATTCGGCCGACCTGACCCTGGCGCGCGACCGGCGCGTTCTGACCGTGAAAAAGGGCCTGAACCGGCTTCAATTTTCCTGGGCCAACACGCTTATCGACCCGACCAGCCTGGAGATGCTGGCCCTGGGGCATAACGCGGACATCGACGTGCTCGACCTGATCTTCCCGCCCCGCACCAATCAACTCGGCCTGTGGCGGCTGCAGAGCGCTCGGAGCGCCCGGCTGCCGGTGGAGATTTCCTATCTGACCAGCGGGCTGTCCTGGCGGGCCTTTTATCTGGGGACCTTGAAAAGCGACGAAACCAAGATGCGGCTCGAAGGATTCGTGCGGGTGACCAACGTCAGCGGCGAGGATTATGAGGAGGCCAAGGTTCGGCTGGTGGTCGGCAAGGTGCATCTGCTGGACCGGATCGCGGACCTGGCCCGGCGCGCGCCGCCCTATGGCCGGCCAGGTCCGGTTCCGAGCATGGTGCGGCCCGCGGCGGACGAGTCGGTTCGCAGGGAACAGGTGATGGAGGCCAAATCCGCGATGGCGCGGCTTCAAGCCCCGGCCCGGCCCAAGGAGATCGTCAAGGAAGGCCTGAGCGAGTATTTTCTTTACACCATCGAGGGAACCGAGACCATCCCCCATGGCTGGTCCAAACGCCTGCCCAGTTTCACGGCCCCGGAAGTGCCCGTGGTCAACCTGTACAAGTATGAGGAGGAACGGTACGGATCGGCCGTGGTGCGGTTCCTTTCCTTCAAGAACGACGCGGCCCACGGCCTGGGCCAGACCCCGATCCCGGGCGGGCAGCTCAAGGCCTACCGCAACCTGGACGCGGCCGGCCACCTCTCCTTCGAGGGCCAGTCCCAGTTCAAGTACATCCCGGTGGGCGAAAAGGTGGAACTTAACCTGGGCGCGGTCGAGGACGTGCTTGTCCAGGCCCGGCTGATGAATTTCCGCACCGACCGGTACTTGTTCGATTCAGACGGCAATATCGACGGCTGGAACGAAATCCGCGACTACGAGATCGAGGTGAAGAACACGCGCGGCATCCCCATTCGGGTCGAGGTACGGCGGAACGCGCCGTCGGCCAAGTGGGAACTGGAGAAGAAGGGGGACTTCGGGACCTACGAAAAGGTGGACCTGAACACGGTCAAATTCACCCTAAGCCTCAAGGCGGGCGAGACCAAGAGGTTCCAGTACACCCTGACCACGCACCACGGCCGTCGCGCCGATTAAAGGATAGATTCGAGGTTCAGTCCGGGTCGAAGTGGTTCAGGCCGTCCTGAAAGCTCACCCGTCCCTTGCGGCCGATGGCTTCGGCGGTCATCAGGCCTTCCAGCAGGCCTCGGTTTTTGGGTGTCTGGGCCACGAAACGGCGGCCGTCGTCGAGCCGGCCGATCACGATGCCGGTTTCCGGCGCGGCGTCCCGGTCATGCGTCACCGTGTAGGTCTCGATCACGCCGTGCCCCTGGGCCTCGGGGACCGGCGTCAAAGGCGGGGCCGCGACCGGCGCGGGCGGGGCCGGGCGCTCTTGGCCGGGTTCCTTGGGACGGCCGCTGTACACGCCGGCCGCGTGTTTGCTGAGATACATGCCGTTGGCCGTGACCAGGGCCTTGGCCTCGGGCCGGGCCCGCAGCCGGTCCATGGCCGTGGCGATGGCGTGCATGGTGTAGTTGTTGCCCGGACCGCCGGCATAAGGCAGGCCGCCGGTCAGGGTCGGAGGCCTGGGGTCGTCCGGGTCAAGCCCGATCATGTCGCAGGCGATCTCCACCGCGCAGGGAAAACAGCTGTACAGATCGAAGAAGTCCACCTCCTCCAGGTCCAGGCCGGCTTCGGCCAGGGCGCCCAGGGCCGAAAAGGCCAGGGAAGGGCAGGTGTGAAAATCCGGCCTTTCGCTCACGAACCAGGGTTCGGCCGCGGCCTCGCCGCCGCCCCACCAGTACACCCAGCGGTCCTCGGGCAGCCCCAAGGCCCGGGCCTGGGAGACGCTGGTCAGGATGACCGAGGCGGATTGGTTGACGTCCATGATGGCGTTCATGCGCTTGGCGTAGGGAAAGCAGATCATGCGGTTGTCCGGGGTGGGGGTGGTGATTTCCTCCGGCGTTCTTTCCACGGGGAACCAGGCGTACGAGTTGCGCGCGGCCACCCCGGTCATGCGGCTCGTCAACCGGCCCATTTCCCGGCGGTGGGCTTCCATGCCCAGGCCGCGTTTGGCCCGCCGGGCGTTTTCGAACAGGGGATAGACCACGTTGGGGCGGAGCAGCCCGTGGGCCATTTCCAGCGGACTCAAGCCGGGACGGTCGTCCCCCACGATCGTCGGCGCGCCCGCGCCGTCTTTGCTCCAGGGCACGGTCCCGCCGGCCCGGGTCACGCGTCGCCGCGCGTAGAGGGCCTCGGCGCCGGTGAGCAGGGCGACCCGGGTCTTGCCCTCCTGGATGCGCCGGGCGAATCGGTTGACCAGCCACTGCGGCGTGTTGCCGCCCACGGCCGTGAGGATTTCGCGGGCGGGGTGAAGGTCCAGTTTTTCAGCCAGGGAGCGGGGCAGGTTGGTATAGCGCCAGCTCACCACGCTGACCACGGCCAGGTCGTCCACCGCTTCGAGCAGCCCTTGGCCGCCGCCGGCGTCCTGGGCGGCGAGCTTCGCGGTTTCAGCCATCAGGGCCAGGGGTTCATAGGCTGCCGCGGGTTCGACGCCTTTTTTCGAAAGCTGGGCCGCGCCCACGAGCACGGGGGTCAGGTCTTCGGTCATGCCTTGTCTTCTTTCATTTTCATCTGGCAGGCTTCTTGCCCGGCTCGGTTCGGTCTGGTAGGTTGGGATTCATGAGCGCCGGTCGCCTGGCCATCGAGATCGCCCGGCCGCGCCCAAAGACTTGGTTCCGGTAAATTGCCATGACGGACAAACCCCGCCTGAGGCGGCTTCAAATTTTCATCGGCGTGGCCGTGCTCTTGGCGCTGCTTCTGGCCGGGATTTTTCTTATCCTGGTGCTGCCTTTCCTCATGTCCTGGGCGCTCAAGCGGTTCCTGGGCGTCGAGGTGTCGGGCTTTGTCTTTGTCGTGTTGAACGTGGTCCTGGTCATCATCGCGGAGCGGGTGCTCAGGCGGCTCTCGGCGAGCCGGGAGACAAAGGACGCCGGCTCTGAATCTTCGGGCCGGGGCGAGGCCGGGGTCAATCGCCGATGATCTTGACCAGCACCCTTTTCCGCCGGCCGCCGTCGAATTCGCCGTAGAATATCTGCTCCCAGGGCCCGAAGTCCAACTTGCCGCCCGTCACGGCCACCACCACCTCCCGGCCCATGACCTGCCGCTTCAGGTGCGCGTCGCCGTTGTCCTCGCCGGTGCGGTTGTGGCGATACTGGTCGAGCGGCGCGTGGGGGGCCAGCCTTTCCAGCCAGGCTTCGTAATCCTGGTGCAGCCCGGACTCGTCGTCGTTGATGAAGACCGAGGCCGTGATGTGCATGGCGTTGACCAGGACCAGGCCTTCCCGGACCCCGCTGGCCGACAGGGCGGCTTCCACTTCGGGCGTGATGTTGATAAAGGCCCGCCGCCCCGGGACCTTGAACCAGAGTTCCTGGCGATAGCTTTTCATCGACGGCCTCCTGTCCGGAGCCGAAATCCGGGCGCGGCTGTTCCGGGCCATGCCCCGCCATCCGGCGTCCCCAAGGGATTTTTTGCTTTTTTTTTACGGCATGCCTATGGTAGCATATTCCCGTCGATTTCATTCGAAAATCTTTGGCGACGCCCGATCGCGTCCGGGCCGCGATGCGGCGTTTTAGGGGGGTCAGGATGATAATTGCGGCTATGAAATCGAGCCTGAAAGCAACCGTCCTCGTTCTGCTGACATTGTCTCTCGGCTGTCTTGAATCCACGCGTCCGGCCACGCATCCGGCGCTGCAAAACGCGTCCCTGCCGCGATTTCTCCCGGTCGAGGATTTCTTTACGAATAAGAGTTCCAACTGGGCATGGCGGGTGTCGCCGGACGGGAAGAAGCTCGCCTGGCTGTCCATGGAAGGCGGTCGTTTTTACACCCGATTTCGCACCTTGGGCGAACGGAATTCGCAGTATATCCTGGGTGGTTCGAGCAGTTACCATTGGACCACGGACAGCCATCGTTTCGTGATGACCGCCGGCCGGGGAGGCAAGGAGAACAGCCACGTCTTTCTGCTCGATCCGGACAAGCCGGACGACGAGCCGGCGGACCTCACGCCGTTCAAGAACGACGAGACGCGCGTCTATATCGCCGGGTTCATCGAGTCCGAACCGAACGTCATCCTGGTCAGGCACAACGACCGGAATAAAGAGGTCTTTGACCTTTATCGGCTCGATCTGGACACGCGGCAAACCACGTTGGCCTGCCTGAACTCGGGCAATGTGCGTTCCTGGATTTTGGACGAGAAAGGGGTTCTGCGGGCGCGGATTCTCTTCCAAGACGGAAAGGAGTCCTTGGAACTCAAGGCCGAGGACAAGGAGGAATGGCGGGAAGTGCTCTCCTGGCGGCCCGACGAGGAGGTCGACGTCCTGGGTTTCACCGCGGACGGCCAGGAGATGTACCTGGCTTCCAACATCGGCCGGGACCGCATCGCCGTGGTGCGCTTCGATCCGCGGACCGGCAAGCAGGCGTTGCTTGTCGAAGACCCGGACGTGGACCTCGCCCGGGTGTGGATCAGCCGCGTGAGCCACCGGCCGATCGTGGTTTTCAGCGATCCCGGCTATCCGCGGACCGTGTTCCTCGATCCGTCCTGGCAACGGGATTTCGCCTTTCTGGAACAAGAAGCGCCGGTGGGTTGGCGGATCGAGAGCGCGGATCGTCAGGAGCGCTTATTGGTGATCGGCGTCACCACCGATCGTAGCGGACGGTATGAACTGGTCAATCGCGACACCGGCGAAAGAACGGAGTTGGGGAAGCATTTCTGGTCAAACATTCAAGACACCCTGGCCCCGGTCAAACCCGTTTCGTTCAAGAGCCGCGACGGGCTTACTGTGCACGGCTATCTGACCCGGCCGATCGGCGCGTCCGGCCGCTTGCCCACGGTTCTTCTGGTGCACGGCGGTCCCTGGGCACGGGACAGCTGGACCCTGGACCCCGAGGTTCAGCTTTTGGCCAACCGCGGCTACGCGGTGTTGCAGGTGAATTATCGCGGTTCGAGCGGTTACGGCCGGTCCTTTCTGGAGGCCGGTGCGGGTGAACTCGCCCGCAAGATGCACACCGATCTGCTGGATGGGGTTGATTGGGCCGTGCAGCAGGGCGTTACCGATCCGAAGAAAGTGGCCATTATCGGAGGGAGCTATGGCGGTTACGCGGCCCTGGTGGGGCTAACCTTTACCCCGGACGTCTTCGCCTGCGGCGTGGACTTCGCCGGCATCTCCGACTTGCCGTCCTTTATGCGAGATGTTCCCAAATCCTGGAAGCTGGGCCTCCACCAGTGGCATCATTTCGTGGGCAACCCGGACGATCCCAAGGATGTGGCCGAGATGAAGGCCCGCTCGCCCCTGTACAAGGCCGACCAGGTTACCAAGCCGCTGCTCATCGCCCAGGGAGCCAACGATCCCCGCGTCCAGAAGGATCAGGCCAACCGCATGGTCCAGGCCCTGCGCCGGGCCGGCAAAAAGGTGGATTACATTCTGCTGCCCGATGCAGGCCATGGCTTTTCCGGCTATGGGCAGATCGTCATTTTCTATCACAAGGTAGAAGTATTCCTGGCCAAACACCTCGGGGGCCGCGCCGGGACGTATTAGTCGGGCCGCATTTTCCTCGGCCGCTAAAATTTCAGCCAGGCCGCGTCTTCAGCGCCGTGCGTTTCCACGTGGCGACGGTACACCTCGTAAGGCAGGAGTCTATGGAGCGGGGGCTCGCGTCCGGCCGGGTCGTAGCGGCGGATCAGATCGGCCGGATCGGGGCTCGGCCCAAAGAGCCGGTCAAAGCCCTTCACCTCGGCCCATAGCAGTCGGTCCATCATGACCGGACTATCGGCTTTATCGGGCAGCATGCGGGCCAGGGCGGCGCGGCTGGGGTCCATGAGCCAGACCCCCCGGCCGTCTTTGTAGATCAGGGCCACGTGCCCGTAAAAGGCCGACGGCCTGAGCATCAGAACCCTCACCTCGAAGCCCAGCGCCGCGAGCAAATGTCCGGCCAGCAGGCTGTATTCCGAGCAGTCGCCCTGCCGGCTCTCGAAAAATTCCCGCCGGCTTTTCACTCGGTCCAGGTCGAGCCGGTAGATGAAATTCCGAGTCATGAAATCGAGAATTTGTTCGGGGGTCGTCAGCCGCCCGGCCAGTTCGGCATAGGCATAATCGATCAGTTCCCGTGGCCGCTGCGCCAGGGCGGACCGCGCGGGCGCGCCGTGGGTCACCATCCACAACGCCCCTTGCAAGGCGACGTTCAACAGCCCGGAGCCGGCCCTGTCTTTAAGCAGCGCCTCAAGCTTTCCGCGTTCCTCGCGGTTCATCCTTCTGACGGATGCGGCGATTCGGATCACGGCCCGGGCTTCGGCCGGATTCAGACCGTCCTGCACCTCGGGCAGCCGGGCCAGGGCCTGGCCCAGTCTTTTTTCCGCACGGTCCGGACTGGCGGCCAGACGCCCAAGCTGTTCGTAGGCCTGATCGCGGGTCTCTTGATCCAAGAACGAAATCGCGGTTTTTGGCGAGGGAGCGCCGGATTGCGGCGCGCTTGCCAGCGGAAGATCGCGGACGGCCGGCTCGTATCGCACCAGCCCGCACCCGGACAGGCCGAGCAGGGGGATCAGGAGAATCCAAAGGAAGGACGCCCGGACGCGGACAAAGGGAGGCTCAGGCGGACGGCGACCCCAACGGATTTTGGTCAGGGTCGCGGACCAAAGGTCTCTTCGTAGCGGCTCCAGAATTCCTCCAGGCTGAAGACATGGGACTGGGTGCCCACGTGTTCCACGGCAAAGCTGGCGCTGACCGCCCCTAGTTTCGCGGCTTGGACCAAAGCCTCGCCGTGGGCCAGACCCTTGATCAGTCCGGACCGATAGGCGTCGCCCGCGCCGGTGGGGTCCACCACTTGCCGGGCCTTGGCCGCCGGGATGGCGATCTCCGTGTGCTGCACGGTCAGGAGGGACCCTTTTTCGCCCAGGGTGGTGATCATGGCCTGGACCCGGGTCAGCAAGGCCTGCTTGTCCAGACCCGTGGCCTGCATGATCATTTCCAGTTCGTAGTCGTTGGTGATCAGCAGAAAGGCGCCGGTGATCATTTCCAGAAGCTGCCCGCCGCTGAACCTGGTCGTGGCCTGCCCGGGATCGAAGATGTAGCGGATGCCCAGCTCCCGGAACGTCCGGCTGTAAACCTGCATGTCTTCCAGGTTGCCCGGGGCGATGATGGCCAGCTTATTGTCCGGGTCGTCTCCGTTGAAGTCGAACCTGGAGGGGTGCAGCATGGCGCCGGGATTGAAGGCCGTGATCTGATTGTCCGTCTGGTCGGTGGTGATGTAGGCCCCGGCCGTCAATTCCTTGGGGATGAGCCGGACCCCGCTTAAGGGCAGTTCCTGTTTTTCCAGCCAGGCCTGGTACGGTCCGAAATCCCGGCCGCCGGTGGCCAGGATGATCGGCTTTTCACCCAGCAAGGCCAGGCTATAGCCGATGTTTCCAGCCGTGCCGCCGAATTTTTCCTCCAGCCCGTCCACGGTGAAGGCGATGTTGAGGATATGGATTTTTTCCGGAAGAATATGGTTGGAAAACCGGTCCGGAAAATTCATGATGCGATCATAAGCCAGAGAGCCCGAGATGTAGATTTCCATGCATGCTCCATTTGGCCGGCCTTTGGTCCGGTTTTGCCGGGACCGCGCCGTCCATCCGTATCAGGATATACGGAAAGCGCCGAGCCGAGTCAAGCCCCATGACCGTTGCGCTGAACAGGGGATCATGGTAAGGTCCTCCAGATTTTTGGGAGCTTGAACGCTTTCGGAGGCGGAACGAGGCTTTGACCGACGTGTGGCTGACCGTGGTGCTTTGGGGCATGGGGCTGATGACGCTCCTGCTCCTCCTGGTCGTGTTTATCGGCGCGCGGGCTCTCCAGTCAAATCGGTCGGCCAAGCCGCGGATCGCGGACTCCTGGCCGTCCGTCTCGGTGATCGTCCCCGCGGCCGGGACCATGCCGGACCTGGCCGACTGCCTGGCTTCGCTTATGACTCAGGATTACCCGGATTACGAGGTGATCCTGGTGACCCGCGATCAGGACGACCCGGCCGTTCCGATAATCCGCGAGGCCATCGAGGGCGTGCCCCGGGCGCGTCACGTGATCAGCGGGCAAACCGTTTCCTGCGGTCAGAAGAACCACAATCTGCTGGCCGGAGTCCGGGCGGCCAGGCCCGAGAGCCAGGTGCTGGTTTTCGGCGACAGCATCCGGTCGGCCCCGCCCGACTGGCTGAAGTGGCTGGTGGAACCGATCGTCAACCCCGGCGGGACCGTGGTCACCGGCTACCATCACGTATATCCGCAAGACGCCGCGCTCGGCACGGTCGGACGCGCCATCTCCACGCTCTTTTTGTTTCTGATGCAGGCCGTGCGGCAGTTCGTGCAGCCCTGGGGCGGCAGCACGGCCATCACCCGGAAGACCTTCGACGAGTTGGACGTGGCCGGGCTATGGGCCGGCAACGTGGTCGATGACGTCTCCCTGGCTGCGCTTCTCAAAAAACATAAAATCCCCGTGACCCTGGTCAGCCGGGCCTGTCTGACCACCCGCCTGCCCCACGACAGCCTGCCGGGATGGCGGGACTGGTTGATGCGGCAGTGGCTCTATCTGAAATACTGCTTCCCCTTGAGCTGGCTGGCGCTGGCCTTGTGGGTCCATCTCATGCTGGCCACGGTTACCCTCACCCTTGTCTTTTTCGTGGCCGCGGCCCTGGGCTACGCCCCCCCGTGGCTGGCCGCGTCGGCCGCTTGTTTCTGGGTCGCCTTCCTGCTCATCATCGCGGCCGGCCGCCGGCTTCACCCCGCCCCGGCGCCGTGGCTTCCCTGGATCGCGGCCTTTATCATCATCTCCCCCATGGGCAGCCTGTGCCATTTTTTAAGCATGTTCACCAACGACATCCGCTGGCACGGCTTCATCTACCGCGTCACCTGGTCAGGACGCGTGCTCGCCGTTCGCGAAATCCCCCATTAACAACGGCCTTTCGGCTGGGGCGCTATTCCTTGTCCGGTCGGGTTTGGGATCGGGTGAGCAGGGTTTCCAGTGGAAGGTACAGAAGCATCAGCGAGGTCAGGGCGTAGAGGGTCACACGCATGCCCAGCACGACCGGAGCGATCTCGTGCGGCGAGCCGCCGAACAGGCCGCACAGATAGAGGATGGATACCTCGGCCACGCCCAGCCCGCCGAAGACCTGGATGGGGACGACCATGATGAGTTGGGTCAGGACAAAGACGAAGAGAAGCGGGCCCGGACCGATGGTCAGCCCGAAAAGCCGGGCCGTGGCCAGAAAGAGAACAAAGGACAGAAGCAGGATGGCCAGGGAATGCGCCAAGAGGGAGACGGTGCCGGCCTGCGCGCGGGTGGAGGCCGGGTCTCCCAGGGCCTTTGAGATCGCGTCCCAGCCTCGTTGAATCCATCCGAAGCGTTTGAGCCCGATCCAGGTCAGGAAACGGTCGGCCGGTTCCAGGAGCCGCCGCCGGAACGCGAGCAACACCACGAGGGCGAGCGCCATGGGGCCGAGGATGACCAGCAGCAGAATCACGGGCCAGTGCAGCGGCTGGATCGTCCCCCAGAAGGTGAAGCTCACCACGGCCAGCAGGCCGACCAGCACGGCCAGGTCGTACACCCGCGCGGCCAGCAGGGAAAACAGGCCCTGGGCCACGCCGACCTGATGCCGGCCCTTGAGCAAAGCCATGTAGGACACGGCCCCGGCCACGGTGGCCAGGATGTTGCCGATGACGCTCTGCACGATAACGATGCTCAAGGTCTGCCGGAAAGAGGGCCGGCGGCCGTTGAGCAGCCAATACCGGCGCGCGCCGGCCAGGATGCCGAGAAGATAGACCAGCAGGGCGACCGGGAGCCAGCCGGGCGCCAGGTTTTGGACCGTGTCGGTCAGGTCCTGGGACCGCACCTTGGATACGACCACGGCCAGGAGGATCGCGGCCAAAAGGATTTTGAAGCCGTTCCACAGGGTCGATTTGCGGTCGCGGCGTTTCGTCCCCTCTTGCGGTTCGGCGAGCATGGCTTTCCTTTTTCCTTGGCCTTTAGGAGCGGCGGTTCAGTTCGTGAAAAACATCGGCCAGGGTTTTTGAAATCACCGCCCGGCTGAAGCGGGTTTCCACCAGGGTCCGTCCGTTTCGCCCCAGCTTGCGGGCCAGGTCTCGGTCCCGGTCCAGGCGGGAGAGGGCCTGGTACCAATCCGCCGGCGAGGTCGCGGCCAGTCCGACCTCATCCAAGGCCAGGACCTCGGCGTTCATGCCCACGGGCGAGACCACCACCGGCAGACCGCAGGCCATGTACTGAAGCATCTTGAAGCTGGCCTTGCCCCGGGTCCAGGCGTTGTCCGGCAGGGGCATCAGACCCACGTCCATGCGTTGGACCGCCCCAGCCTCCACGGACGGACTCCAGGGCTGAAACTCGATCCGGTCCGCTGGAATCCGTTTCAGCGCCGGGGGCTGGTCCGCGATCACCAGCAGCCTCGCGCCGGCCCGCTCCTGAAGAAATCGGGCCAGGGCTTCTTCAATGGCCGCCAGGTAGGGCAGGTTCCAGGCCAGGCCGGTCCAACCGACCACCAAGCCGGCGTCTTTGTCTTTCGGACTGCCCGGGGCCGGCCGGAAGCGCGCCGTGTCCACGGCCGTGGGCAGCACGCGCACGTTTCGGGCGTAGCGGCCGAACCAGTCGGCCAGGTAACGGTTGCCGGCCAAGACCACGTCGGCCCGCCGGGCCGCGATTTTGGCGGATAGGCGGCCGAACGGCCGGGACAGCCAAATGGCGTCGTCCACGTCCAGAACCAGCGGCCGTTTCAGGCAAGGTTCCAAGGTGGGCATGCCGGAAATGAGTTCCCGCTCCAGCCAAGTGATACCATCGCGCCAACTGCCGACCACGCCCGGCGCGCGGGCCATCAGCTTGAGGACCTGCCAGAGGCCGTACAGCGGGTAGCCGTATTGCCGGGGCCAGGTTTGAGGCCAGAGCGGGAAGAAGTCGTACTTGCCGATGGCCGGCAGGTATTCGGTGACGCGCACGCCCATCTCGGCCAGCGGTCCGATGTGCTGGGCCACGCGGAAGCGGCGGGAGGGCACGTTTCGGCCCGAAGTCAGGGCGGCCACCTCGATCACGGGCGTCTCCCTCCCGGCCAGAAACGCGGCGCATAGGCGTAGCCATCCAAAACCTCGAAAGGCGGTTCCGCGTTGTAGGTGTGCACCCCCAGGCTGCGGCCCAGGTGCTTTGGCGAAACAAGCCCGACTTCCCGTTCCTCATAATCGGTCTCGGAAAGGGTCGTGATCTCCTGGATGCGCAGCGCGCCGCCGTAGCGGATCGAACAGTCCTGGCCGGGCCGATACAAGCGGTCGTCCGCGATGAAGACGCGGCCCGCGGGCCGGGCGCGACGCACGTCCGAGACGATTGGGTTCCGGGGGTGGGCTTGCCACGGCCCCAGGGGCGAGGCCGCGTGAAACAGGAAAAGCTCCTCGTGGCCGTCCAGGCCGGTCCGGGCGATGTTCATGAACAGCCACCAGCGCCCGTCGTGCTCCAGCAGCGTCGGGTCCAGGGCCGGCGTGTTCTCGAACAGGACCTGGACCCGCTGCCATCGATCCGGGAAACGCACAGCCCGGTACAGCTCCACGATCCGGTTCTGCCGCGTCTCGGGCAGCAGATACACGTCCCCCTGCCAGGTGAAGATAAACGGATACGAGAGATGGTAAGGCCGGACCAGGGCCGGGCGGATGGCGCCGGGTCGTCCGCCCGCGTCGAGCGCGGCCGCGCTGATGTGCCCCCGCCCTGTTTTCCAACGGAAATCCTCGAAAAACAGGTACGGCCGTCCCTGGAACGAAAACAGGAATGGGTCCGCGTAAAAGCGGTCCGGGGGCGCTTCGATCCGGCGCCACTCCCGAGGGTCGAGCCTCCAGTTTTGCCGGTGCAGCGGGGTGTCGGTCTTGCGTACCAGCATGAACCAGTTTTTGTGGAACAGAATTTCCCGATAACTTTCTTCCAGCAGGCGGCGAAACACGCGGGGGACAAGGCGCGCCATCCGGCCCCGGCTGACGGGCCTTCGCGCCGGGTCAGGCGCGGGCTTTGGAAGCCCATGGCTCGAAACGAGCGCCAGGCCCCGATGAAACAGCGGAACCGATTGCCACAAAAGGCGGTTCTGGGTTCGGAAAAAGGAGCTTCGGTCCACCGCGGCCACGGTGTGGGCCAGGGTGCGGCCGGTGTTCGCGCCCGCACCCCGGGCCACGAGACGGATGTCCACCCCGGCCCGGTTTTCCATCATCTCTTGCATGCCGGACGCGTCGCTTCCTTGGCCGAAGCGCAGCTCCCAGATGCCCAGCGGCGGCGCTTGCTGGAGCAGGGACTCCGGGACCGGCTCCCCGAAATTCATCACCAGGTCGATTTGTTTCTCGTCGATTATTTTCCGCAGTTCGGCCGGGGAGAGCGGGCCGGCCAGGTGGCTTGGGGGCAGATTTGGGGGGAGCGCCTCCTGGAGGTCGGCCGGCCGCATGGCCTCGGGGACCCGGTTCAGAGCCAGGAAGGCGCGTCGGTCCAGGCGTCGGTACAGTTCAAGCGGATCGAGGCGCGGCCGGCGTCCGGACGGAGACACGAAAAGGGAGCGGAAACGGACCCCGGGCAGAGCGGCCGCCTGGGCCACGGCCCGCACCACCCAGGCCGGCGTTTGGTGACCGCCAAGCAGCAAGGCCACCCGGATGGGGGTCGGCTCCGACTCTAGAGGCTTGGTTTCAGTCCGCGTCAAGCAGCACCCGTTCCCAGCGGTCCACCATGGCCGCGACGCTGAATTCCTCGACCGCCCGGCCACGGGCCGCGTTCCCGCGCCGCCCGGCCTCGGCTGGATTTTCCAGGGCCGCCCCTAGGGCCAGGGCCAGAGCCTGCGGGTCCTCGGGTGGGACCAGCCAGCCGTGAACCCCGTCCGTGATCAGTTCCTCGATGCCGCCCACCGGCGTGGCCACGATCGGACACGCGGCGGCCATGGCTTCCAGGAGCGCGTTGGGCAAGCCCTCGAAACGCGAAGGCTGGGCATAGACGTCCAACGCGGCCAACAGATGGCGCGCGTCGCTTCGATGACCGGCGAACAGAACACGCCCGCTCAGGCCCAGGGCCTCGGCCTGGGCTTTGAGCCGCTCGGCCTCTTCCCCGTCGCCGATCAGGAGCAGAAAGGTCCCGCGGTCGGGCAGCAAGGCAAGAGCCTGGAGCAGAATATCGTAGGCCTTGGCCTCGGCCAGCCGTCCGACGCTGCCGATGAGCGGCCGGTCCGGTTCGATGCCCAGAGCAAGGCGCGTCTCGGCCCGCTCCACCTCGCTTGTCAGCGGAACAGGCTCTACACCGTTGGGAATGACCCAAGATTTATGGCCGGCCCAACCATTCCCGCGAACGAACCGGTCACGCACCCTTCGGCTGTTGAAGACCAGGGCCTTCGCCCGCCAAAGCGCGATACGCGCCAGGCCTTGTCGCCACAAGGCATAGTCGCTGTTTTCGCTGCGCTGCGAAGAAATCCAACGCTTGAGGCCCACGGTCCGCGCCAGGAGCGACCCCAGCACGTCGGAGACGAAAAGAAAGGTCACGACCCGATCGAACCGTCCGCTTCGCATGAACCACCGGACCCGGGTCAACCCGTAACCCAGGAGCAGGGCGCGTTTGCCGGCCAGATACACGGGAACGCCCTTGTCGCGGAAACGGGCCGCCAACTCGGGGTCGTGGCTGCCGTTCAGAGAGAGCACCACCGGCTCGTGACCCCGGCCGCGAAGCCCTTCGGTCAGAAGCAGCAGGGCGCGTTGGGCGCCATCCGACCGCAGGTGGTCGATGATGAAAAGAATCTTCAATCAGATGCTCCGCCGGTCTTGGGACCGGGCTTGGTTTTCCGTTCGGCCCCGATTCTATCAAGCCCGCTGACGTCAGGCAACCTCGCCTTGCCCGGCCTCGGGTTTTCCTTGGCTTGCCGGGCCAATGAAGCTACAATTCAATGAAAGCCACGAGGCAAGTCATGGCCCGGGTGAATTCCCGGCCCATGTCCTGGAGCGCACAGCCGTGAACGCCCCGAAGACCGCGTATATCTTACTCTGGTTCCCCAAGCCCTCCGAGACCTTTATCTTCCGCGAAGTGGTCCGCCTTCTGGAACTGGGCCTGCCCCTCAAGGTCTATGCCCTGTACGGTCCGGTGCGGCGCGATCTATCGGCCGAGATGCGGGCCTTTGCCGGACCGGTGGAAAGACCGGGCCTCGGGCTGATCCACCGGACGCCGGGCCACCTGCTGTATTGGCTGCGGCGTCAAAGGCGGCAGGTTCTAGAGCTGATGAAGGCCATTTTTTGCAAGCCGTTTTACGGCCTGGAAAAGACCGGGGAAAACGTTTGGGCCTTTTTGGCCGGCCTGCACCTGGCCCGGTGCTTCGAAGCCGAGGGGGTCGAGCATATCCACGCGCCCTGGGCCGCCGGCCCGGCCACGGCCGCCTGGGTGGCCTCCCGGCTGACTGACATCCCCTTCAGCTTCACCACCCGGGCCTGGGACATTTATCCGCCCGACGGGGCCTTGGGGGAGAAAATTCAGGACGCGGTCCTGGTGCGCAGCGAAACCGCCTACAACATTGAACAGCTTCAGGCGCGGTATCACCCGGCCCCCGGAAAGTTCCATTTGACTTACAACGGCGTCCCCATGAAACCCCAAGCGGAGGCGCCGGTGCGCATGCAGTCGCCCTACCATCTCCTGGCCCTGGGCCGGTTCGTGGCCAAGAAAGGGTATGACGACCTGCTGCGGGCCTGTTGGCACCTGGCCGAATCCGGGTTGGACTTCACCCTGACCCTGGCCGGGGACGGCCCCCGGCGGGGCCAATTGGAACGCCTGACCGAACGGCTGCGTTTGACCTCCCAGGTGCGCTTCCCCGGCTTTGTCTCCTATGACCAAGTGCCCGATTTGTTTCACGACGCGGACATGTTCCTCATGCCCAGCGTGGTCGCGGCCTCGGGCGACCGGGACGGCATTCCCCTGGTGCTCATGGAGGCCTTGACGCACCGCGTGCCTGTCGTGGCCACGTCCATCTCCGGCATTCCGGAACTGATCGAAGACGGGGTCACCGGCCTGCTGGTTCCCCAACGGGACCCGGCGGCTCTGGCCGAGGCCATGAAGCGGCTTTGCCGCGACCGGGACGGGGCATTGCGCCTGGCCGAGGCGGGCCGGGAGCGGGTGCTGAAAACCTTCAATCCCGAGGCGAACTACCGGGCCGTTTTCGAACTCTACCGCCGCTCTTTCCCGGTGGGATCGGCGCAGCCAGGGCATGGCTCTTCAGAAGATTGAACTCGTCCTGCTTTTGCAGGACCTCGAATTCGGCGGGACCCAGCGCTACGCCGTTCAGCTCCTTAAGCACCTGGATCGACAGCGATTCCGCCCCAGCCTGTGGGTGCTTCGAGGCGGAGAGGACATGGCCCCGTTGGTTCGGGAGACCGGTGTGGAGCCGGTCTGGCTGTCCCGGTCCGACCGGGTTTCGCCCACGGCGCTTTCGCGCCTGTGGCGGCGGCTGAGAACGTCCCGGCCCGGCATCCTGTACACCCTGACCGTGGTGCCGAACATCTGGGGCCGGATTCTGGGCCGCCTGGCCGGGACCCCGGCCGTTGTCTCGGGATACCGCAGCCTTTATCCCAAGCAATACGACCGCTGGCTTTGGCCCCTTTGTCGGCGGATCATCTGCAATGCCCGGGCGCTTGAGGAAATCATGATCCGCCGCTGCCACGTGCCGGCCGGCCGGATCGCGGTCATCCCCAACGCCGTGGACAGCGAAGCATTTTTCCCGGCCCCGGACCTGCGCGCGGCCGAACCCACCGTGCTCTTTGTCGGCCGGCTGGTCCCGGACAAGGACCCCTTGACCCTCCTGGGCGGGCTGAAACGGGTCGCCGAAAAGGTCCCCCAGGTCCGCTTCCTGATCGTGGGCCAAGGTCCCTTGACCTCCCAAGTTTCTGATTTTCTTAAGGTCCATGGCCTTGCAGAACGCACCACCCGGGTCCCCGGCGCGGCCGACCCGCGGCCCTACCTCCAACAGGCCTGGGTCCTGGCCCTGCCGTCCGTGCGCGAGGCCTCGCCGCACGTCATTATCGAGGCCATGGCCAGCGGGCTGCCCGTGGTGGCCTCCCGGGTGGGCGGCATCCCGGAACTGGTGGTCGAGGGGCCTGAAGGCACGGGGCTTCTGGTTCCGCCGCGAAATCCCGAGGCCCTGGCCGCGGCCCTGGTCCAACTGCTTGAAAATAATCATCTATGCCAGGAAATGGGACAGCGTGCCCGGCAGCGGGCCATCGCCCGTCATGCCCCTCCGGATATGGTCCGCCGAACCGAGGAGGTCTTGCTGGCCGTGGCTCGGGAGGCCGGGCTGGCCGACTAGCCCCGTTTTCTCGCGGGTGCTCATCCGGCTTTTTTTGCCGTGGGAGTCCCGCCCAAAAACCGCACCCCGCTTTTCCATAAAACCAGAGCGTACCCGCCCAGGACAAGGGCCGCGGCCGCGTGCCGCGTGATCAGCGGTTCCAGGGCCAGGAAAAAGACCAATCCCCCGGCGGCCAGGGCCAGCGGAAAGAAAAAGTCCTTCAACCGGAAGAGGTTGAACCGAAGCTGGCAAAAGGCGCCGGTCAGAAGGGTCATGGTCAGCTTGGTCAGCAGGATGACCAGGCAGGCGCCCAAAAGCCCCTGGGATTTGACCAGAGCCACGTTCAGGGCCAGGTTCAGCGCGGTGGTGAACACGGCGAAGACCAATAGGGTGCGGGCCGAGCCGGCGACCATCATCACGTAGGCAAACAGGTTGTTTTCAAAGGAAAGCAGGATGGTCCAGACAAGATAGCGCTGCATCCAGACCGCGTCCTGGTATTCGTTGCGGTACAGCAACCCGATGAGCACGTCGCTTTCCACGTGGAGCACGAACATGATGGGGAAGGCCACGGCCAGCAGCCACAGGGCGCTGGCCCGGATCAGCCGTGAAGCCTCGGTCCGGTCCGGGACCCACAGCGTGGCCAGCAGGGGAAAGATGACCCAGCCCAGGAAATGGTTCGAGGCCAGGATCGAAATGGGATCGATCACGTTCCAGGTGGCGCTGTAAAAGGCCACGCCCTTGGAACCGACCGCGCCTTCCAGGAAGAACAGGTTGGTTTTATTGTAAAGCGTGCCCAGAATCTCGATGACGGCAAAGACCGAGGCGGCCCGGAAAAGAAGCCCAAGCCCCTTGAATTCCAGGCTGTTTCGCAGGTGTTTGATGCAGTTCTGGAAGTACGGCCGGGCGCCGAATCCGAACAGGATCAGGCCGGAGATGAGTTTGAACAGGCCGATGAGCGCGGGGTGAAAGCCGAGGGCCGCCGCGCCGAAGCCATATCCGTAAGACGCCACCGAGGCCACGATCTTGATGCGGGCTTCCACGTCCTGCCGGCCGCGCACCCGGAGATCGGAAAAAAAGGTCTCGGCCATGGCCTCCAGGGCAAACCCCAGGCTCACCAGGAACAGGACCCAGGTCAGCACCGGCGCGTAGCCTCGATAGACGACCAGGCCGCCCAGCGCCGCCGCGGTCGGCAGCAGCAGCATGGCCTTGATGAGGGTGACCTGGTTGAGCAGTCCCGGCACCTCCTCGGGCCGCGCCTTGCCCAGCCGCTCGACCAAGGGGTAATACAGCCCGAACTGGACGGCCTTCATGATCATGCTGCCCGCCGCCAGGGCGATCATGACTTGCCCGTAGGTCGTGGCGTCCAGCCAGGCCAGGTAGAGGAAAAAGACGCCGCTGAACAGGCCTTCAGCGCCTTGGGCCGAGAGGAGGTGGGCGAAGCGCTTTAAGATGCTCGAAACAGGCGTTGGATCGGCCATGGGTATCGATTCGCGGGTGGGGAGGCGGTTGGCTGGCAAGGGGACCCGGGCTTAGCGCAGGCCCTTGAAGGTGATACGCGCCCGAAGCCCTTCCCGAAAAAGGAGCTTGGGATTGGGCACGGTGAAATCCACCTGGTAGTAGGAAGGGTCTCGGGGTTCCAGCTTATTTGGGGTCCAGGAGATGCGGCCCACCTTGGCCTTGAAGGTGCGGTTGGGGATGGATTCGAGGGTGAATTCGATTTCATCCCCGACGTGAAGCTGCACGATCTCGATTTCGTGGACCATGGCCCGCAGAATGATCGGGTCGGTCACGGCCACTTGGATATAGACACGTTCGGCTTTGAGCAGGCCTCCCACCTCGAGGTCAGGCTCGAACCAGACCACGTGGCCGTCCACCGGGGCCAGCATGGCGGCCTGGGTGGGCATGGCCCCGGCCTGGACCTGGATGCCCATGCGTTCCTTGATGAGGGCCAGCTCGGCGGCCTGCATTTTTTGCGCTTGGTCCAGCTTCTTGTCCAGAAGCACCTGTTGCTGATCGAGCAGGTCGAGTTCCCGGCGGACGCGCTCCAAGGCCTGGGCCGGCGCGAGGTTCTGTTTGGCCAACCCCTCGATTTCCATCTTTTTTTCTTCCAGGGCGTACCGCTTCTGCGTCAGTTCGATCCGGTCCGCGTCCAACTTCAAAATCTCGGCGGGAAACAGCCGCCGGCTGAGTTTGATCGCGGATTCGGGCGTCAGCCGGTAGCGGGCCAGCACGTCGCCTTTCTTGACCCGGGTTCCAGGCCGGACCGAAAGAGCCGTCAAAACGCCGTCATAGGGAGCCAGCACCGGGTGGGTCACCGGGTAATACAGCTTGCCGATGACCATCATGTCCGAGACGGCGTTCGCGTCGGCCTCGTTTGTTTTCGGCTCGGCCCATGCCAGGATCGGGATCAACATCAGGCAAAGGGAAAGAGCCGGGAGAAAAAGCTTTCGCATGGAATCACTCCTGCCAGTCGGACACTTGGACGTATTGATCGAAAAGCGCGCCGGTCAGATGGCGGATTTCGAGCACGGCCAGGTCGCGTTCCTGGCTGAGATTATAGCGTTTCTGACGCGCCCGCAGCAAGGCGACGCGGGCGTCGAGCAGCGGGGAGAGGTCGCCTTGGGAGGCGTACAGCACTTTTGCCTCGGCTATCTTGAGCTCGGCCAGTTCCTCGGCCCGGCGCGCCAAATCCAAGGCCAATTGGGCGTCCTTGAGCCGGCTTTCGGCCGTGCGCCAGGTTAGCTTCATGTCGTTTTTCTTCAGACGGGTCTCGGTTGTAAGCTGCTGTTTTCTGAGCTTTTGCCGGGAAACATCGTGCCGTCGCTTGTTGCCCTCCCAGATGGGCAGGGTCAGCACCATTTCAATGTAGTAATCGCGGTCCTCTTCAACGATCGGGTTTCTGAGGCCAAAGGTCAGGGTCGGGGCGAAACGGGCGTAGGCCAGAATGATCTGCCAGTCCTGAAGCTTTTCCCGGACATCCTGCATCCTCAGGGGAAAGGCGTGGGACAGGAAGCGGTCTTCGGTGGCGGTCTCGGCCACAAACCCGTTCAGGGCCTGCCTGCCGCCATCCTGGTCAGCGACTTCAAGGGGCTCCTCGGGCGCAAGCCCCAGATAGACCGTTAGCGTATCGATCATCGCGGTTTTGGACGCGTCCAGGCGCGCGAGTTCGGCCCGGATCATGGCCTCTTCCTGCTCGGCGATCTTGAGTTCGGTCGAGGAGGCCGTGCCCAGGGTGAGACGTTCCCGAATCAAGGCGGCCTTTTGGCGCGTCAGATCGGCGATTTGATTCAGGTTCTCTTTGACCTGGTCCACGGCGTTCAATTTGATAAAGGTTTGAGCCAGTTGGTAAATCCCGGCGTCAATGGCTTCCATGTGGGCCAGCACGGCCAACTGGGTCAGCAGCTTCCGCACCTTGAGCGAAAAGTAGGCCTCGGCCGGGTTGTAAACCCCGGTCCTGAATTCCAAAACCGCGCCGGTGAACCCGGTGCCCGGCGCAAAGGGCGGGTTCATATAGTACCGCGTCTGCATGGCAAAAGTCGGAACAAAGGCGTACCGGCTGTCCGATTCGTCCAGGTGGCGGACATCGATCTCCAGCGCGCTTTGCACGAAATAGGGCGATTTTTCCAGAGCCAGCCGGACGGCCCGGTCCAGGTCCAGGGGCGGGCTTGGGGCCTGGGTATCGGCTTTGTTCGCTGGAGCATGTGGGTCGGGACCCGCGGCCGAGGCGGGCGGCCAGGGAGCGAACATGGCCAGAATAAATAAAAAAACAATTAATGATTTAAGCAAATTCAAGTCAAAACCTCATGTTATGGATGAAGATCAATTTCGCGCGAAATCAAGACCCCGTTTTCCAGGAAATAGGTCCGCTGACAGAAGCCCGCGACTTCGATGTCGTGGGTGATGAGCACGATGGCCGTGGCGGCCTGTCTGGCGATCTCTTGGAAATAGTCCAGGATCACGTCCGAGTTCTCGCGGTCCAGGTGGCCGGTCGGTTCGTCGGCCAGCACGACCCGGGGGCGGTTGACCAGGGCCCGGGCCACGGCCACGCGCTGGCGCTCCCCGCCGGACAGGAGGTTGGTCTGGTGATGAACGCGGTGGCCCATGTTGACCAGGGTCAGGGCGTTCAAGATCAACGCCTTGCGTTTTCGTCGCGGCACCTGGGCATAAATGAGCGGAAATTCAAGGTTTTCATGCACCGTGGAATGTTCCAGCAGGTCCGAATTCTGAAAGACGAACCCGATCTCGTGACGCCGGAAAGCGGCCTGGGCGGACCGGTCCAGGTCCAGCACGTTTCGGCCGGAAAACAGATACGTCCCTTTTGACGGCGACAGGAACAAACCCAATATATTCAACAAGGTGCTCTTGCCGGACCCGGACGGCCCCATCACGCCCACGATCTCGCCGGGATAGACCTCCAGGTCCACGTCCCGCAGCACGTCGATCCGATGCGGGCCGTTCAGGTAATGCTTTCCCAGACCCCGGACATGGATCAGGGCCTGCTCGCCGGCCTGGACCGGGGACGGCTCACTCATATTGCACCGCCGACACCACCTCCATGCGGCTGGCCTGAATCGAGGGAGCCAGCCCGGCGCCCACGCCCAGCGCCAGGGCGAAAAGAACGCTCAGCCCGGCGCAGGCCAGGAAGAGGTTCTCCATCGGGTGGCTGCCCATCACCATGGCCAAAACGACCACGGCCAGCCGGCCCAGGGCAATGCCGACCAAGGCCGAGCAGAGGCTGAGGCAGAGGGCCTCGGTTAAAAATTGCGATAGAATATCGAGGTCTTCCGCTCCCATGGCCTTTTTCAGCCCGATTTCCCTCGTGCGGGCCCGGACCCCGACCATCATGATGTTCCAGATGCCGAACCCGCCCAGGATGAGCGTGGCCGCGATGGCGATATAGGTGAAGAATTGAACCCACCAAAAGGTGCGTTTGACCTTTTTGAGCCGCTCCCAGGCCACGTCGATTTTCAAGCCGTCGGCGCTTTGTCTGGCCCGGATCACACCGGGAATGGCGGTGTACACCTCGTTCACCTGGTCCCAGGTCAGGCAGCGCAAGTACATCAGGGTGGGTCTTTTCAGGTGGGAGATGCGGTCTTGGGCCGTGGTCATGGGCAGGAAGGCCCAGCCGGTTCGATCGCTGACGCCCAGTCCGCCGAGAATACCTATAACCTCGTATAGTTCCTCGTCAATCGGCAGGACCTGGCCCACCACGTTCGCTTTGCCGAAAATCTTCTTGGCCAGGTCCGCGCCCAAGACGCAGACGCGCCTGCGGTTCTTGACGTCCGCGGCCCCGATCAAGCGGCCCGCCCGGGCCTCGAAGCTGTTCACGGACCAGAAGTGTTCGTCCACGGCCAAGAGAAAGAAGCCGTATATCTGGTCGCGGCGGCTGGATTGGGCCAGATAGGCCTTCTGGGCCACCAAGGTGGCGTCCACCACCCCGGGCATGTGCCGCAGCGCCTTGACCGTGTCGTCGTGAAACTGCTCGACCCGGATCACGTCCGGGTCGCTGTCCGGCCCCAGCAGTTCCACCTTGATCCGGGTCGCTCCTCCTAACAGTTCGAGATCGCGATTAAAATTGAGTTTGACGTCCTGCCCCATGGTTATGATCACGATCAGCCCGGCCGTGCCCAAGGCAATGGCCAGCACCACCCCGGCGTTGCGGCGTCCTTGCCGCAGCACCTGGCGCAGACTGATTTCCAGCAGATCGTCAACACGCATAGGGTCAGAGTTTCCTTGTAATTTCATTGTCTTCCGGTAAAAACCCGGAAGGTTCGATTCCCCGTGATATGGAAGACCCGGCTATCTTAGCCCGCGGCCTCGAAAGATGTCAATTCGGTTGCCGCGCCGGTAGTGGGTTAGTTTGGGAAATTCCATACCCCCTTCCTAGGAATTCCTGGGTCTTCGCGCTCACCGGGGTGACGTGTTTTCCCTTTTCCGTAGTTCGAAACGTCATTCCCGCGAAAGCGGGAATCCAGTCTTGGACAACTGGGAGTCCGAACGGCCTCGCAATGAAAACCACGGCGGCCAAATGGTTTTTAGGAGGCGCCACCTCGCTGGGAGGTTTCACGCCTGGATTCCCGCTTCCGCGGGAATGACGAATTGGGCTTGGGTGGCGGTGAAAAACAGGTTGCAGTCGAATCGGGGCATTTGGCAAGGGAAACAACTGAATCCTTAAATTGACCCACTACCGCCGCGCCCCGCGCGCCAACCCGCATCCAAGCGGCCGTGAAATGATGGTCAAATGGTAACCAAAAGGCAACTTGTGATGGTTTTTGGCAAGTTTTGGGGAGACTCACAGGTCAAGGTCCGGGGAATACTCCCGCAGCCAGGCTTCGAGGAAGAGCAGGGCGAAAATGCGCTTGCCGTGGTCGGCCGCTCCCCGGCGGTTTTCCTCCAAGAGCCGGGCCACGGGTTCTGGTTCGAGCAGGGGGCGGGTCCGGGCCTCGGGGCCGAGCAGCAGGTCCCTAGCCGGTTCCAGGAGCGGGCCTCGGAACCAGGGACCCAGGGGCACGCTGAAGCCGGCCTTGCCACGCATCAGGATCGGCCTGGGCACCAGATCGGTGAAGACCTCTTTCAGCACCCGCTTGGTCCGGTTCAAACGCACCTTCCAGGTCGCGGGCAGCCGAGCGGCCAGGGCTAGCACCTCCTGATCCAAGAAGGGCGATCGCGCCTCCAGACCGTGGGCCATGGTGGTCCGGTCCACCTTGGGCAGGAGCGCGCCGGCCAGGTAGTTGGTCACGTCGGTGTACAGGGTGCGGTCGAGCAGGGTCGCGGCCGGGGCGTGGCTGAAGGCCTCTTCCAGGAAGGCGGCCGAGTCGCTTTGGCCCGAGGCCCGTCGCATGTCCGGGGAGTAGAACCGCTGTTTTTCCGCCTCGGTGAAATAGGTCCCCCAGCGGATGACGCTGGTGGCGCGGGGCATCCTGGCGGCCTCGGTCAACTGGCGGAGGGCCCCGAGATAGTTCTGTTCCATGGGCCGGTCCGCCCGCGCGGGCAGGGCGCGCAGCATTGGATCCAAGACCTTTTCCCGAAGCCGGTCCGGGATCAGGCCGTAGGCGTCGGCCAGCGTGTCGGCGTAATAACGCTGATACCCGCCAAAGCCCTCGTCCCCGCCGTCGCCGTTCAGGGCCACGGTCACGTGGGGCCGGGTCATGCGGGCCAGGTGCCAGGTGGGCAGCGCGGCCGGGTCCGCGAACGGCTCGTCAAAACAGCGGACCAGGTCGGGCAGCAGGTTCAACACGTCCGGTTCGCAGATGAACTCATGATGCTCGGTGCCGAAAACATGGGCCGCCAGGCGGGCAAAGGCCAGTTCGTTGAAGGCCTGCTCCTTGAATCCGATGGAAAAGGTCTTGACCGGGGCGTCGGTCAGGCCGGCCATCAGGCCCACGATCAGGCTCGAATCCATGCCGCCGGACAGGTGCGCGCCTAGGGGCACGTCCGACAGGAGCCGGATACGGACCGCCTCGGTGACCTCCGCGCGCAGCCGCTCCTTGATCTCCTCGGCCGGGCCGGTCCACTTGGGTTCGTAGGTCAGGTCCCAGTAGCGTTCCACGGTCAGACGGCCGTCCCGCCAGATCAGCCGGTGGGCCGGCGGGAGTTTCCGCACGTTCTTGAAGGCGCTCAGCGGATCGGGCACGTACTGGAGGGTCAGGTAGTGGTGGATCGCCTCCAGATCGGCCGCGCGGGGAAAGCCGGGAAAGGCCAGCAGGGCCTTGATCTCCGAGCCGAAGAGCAGGCCGCCGTCGTGGCGGGCGTAGTAGAGCGGCTTCTTGCCCACGCGATCCCGGGCCAGCAGCAGCCGGCGCCGGCGCTCGTCCCACAGGGCGAAGGCGAACATGCCCCGCAAATGGCGCACGCAGTCCGGCCCGTGCTCCTCGTACAGGTGCAGCACCACCTCGGTGTCCGCGTTCGAAGCGAAAACGTGGCCGGCGGCTTCCAGCCGTGGCCGAAGCATGGGGTAGTTGTAGATTTCGCCGTTCAGGACCACCCAAAGCGTGCCGTCCTCGTTGCTCATGGGCTGGTCCCCGGTGGCCAGATCGATCACGGCCAGCCGGCGCATGGCCAGCCCGGCCTGACCCTGGCAATACACCCCGCCGCTGTCCGGGCCGCGATGGACCAGGGTCTCGTTCATTTTTTCCAGCACCGCCCGGTCCACGGGCCTGGCCGGGTCGGCGTTGATCTGGCCGCAGATACCGCACATGGTGATTATCCGACTTGAGGCAGGGCCATCTCGCCGGCCTCCAGCCTTTCTCCGTGTCCTTGGTGTCTCTGTGGTGAGATTTTTATATCCATTCCAAATCGGTTTTGGTGCGATCGCTTTCCGCGTCGCCGGTGTTGACGGTTTCGGCCGGCTCGAAAACCAGACAATGCACCTCGGCCTCGGCCACGGGCATGTGCTCCACGCCGTGGGGCACGATCAGGAATTCGCCGGGATCAAGCTGGACGGCCCGGTCGCGGAATTTGATGGTCAATTGTCCTTTGACCACCAGGAACATCTCGTCCTCGCGCTCGTGCTTGTGCCAGACGAATTCGCCTTGCAGCTTGACCAGCTTGACGAAAAAGTCGTTCACCCGGCCGGCGATCTTGGGCGACCATTGGTCGTCGAACAGGGCGAATTTTTCGTTTAAATTAACCTTTTCCATGACGACCTCCTGGCGCGGATTGTGTGGTCTTTAGAATGACCGGGCGGCCACGGGGGGCCGCCCCTGCGGCATTTTCCGTTCTGCATTGTCTGTGAATCTTGTAGGGGCCGGCCCCTGTGCCGGCCCGATTTGCTGGTCTTGCAATGGTCTCATATCATACGCTTGCAATGCGTTCGATCAATGCCGCGTAGGCCTGGGCCGCTCCCCGCCAGGAATAGGCCGCCTCGACCCGCGCGCGGCCGGCCCGGCCCAGGCGTTTTCCCCGGCCCGGATTGGTCGCGGCCTGGGTCAGACAATCCGCTAGGGTCTCCGGGTCGTCCCTGGGCGCCAGCCAACCCGTCTTGTCCGGCAGCACCAGTTCCTCGGTCCCGGCCACGGCCGTGGCAAGGATGGGCAGACCGGCGGCCATGGCTTCCAGCACCACGTTGGGCATGCCCTCGTCCCGCGACGGCAGGACCAGCGCGTCGATGCGTTGGTAAAAGGCGGGCATGCGGTCCGGGGGCAGCCATCCGCTGAAAAAGACCCGGTCGGTCAGGCCGAGCCGTTCGGCCAGGGCTTCCAGAACGGGCCGTTCCGGGCCGTCGCCCACGATTTCGAGATGCACGTCCAGGTCCCTGGGCAGCCGGGCCAGGGCGTCGAGCAGCACGTCCAGGCCTTTCTGGCGGGCCAGCCGGCCGGCGAAACCGAAGCGCGTTTCCTCCCAATCCTTGGGCGCGCTGTCGGGCGCGAACCGGGCCAGGTCCACGCCGTTGGGGATGACCCCAACGTCCAGCCAGGGCGCGGAGGCTCTAGCCAGGTCGGCCAGTCCGCGGCTGTTGGCCACCACCGCGTCCGCCTTCCGCCACAAATGCCGGATCACGCCCCCGAACACCCGGTGGTACCCGGCCATGGCCTCGGGTTCGAATCCCGGCACGTCCCCGCCCCGCAGCGAGATGACAAAGGGCAGACCCAATGTCCGTTTGAGCCCCCAGGCGATGGGCCCGGAGGGCAGGCCGAAAAAGGCCACGGCCGCGTCCGGCCGCTGTCGCAAGGCCAGACGCAGGGCCTTGGGCAACCCGCCGGCCGTGAAGGAAAGCATTTCAATGGGATTGGAGCGGTCCTTTCTCTTCCGGAACGAGGGCGCGCGCTCGACGCGGACCCCGTGGTCCCGTTCGGTCCGGGGCAGGCCTTTGAAGGCCGAGGTCAGCACCAAGGGTTCGTGTCCCAGCCCGGCCAGTTCGCGGGCCAGATGGCGGGTGGCGTTGCCGGCCCCGCCGCCCAGGGGAGGGTATTCGTAGTTGATCAGGAGAATCCGCATCCCTCACGCCCAGGTTTCGCGCCAGAGTTCGAAGACCAAGAGGGTCCAGAGCAGCTTGCGGTGGTCCCGCTTGTGGTCCATGTGTTCCCTAAGAAGCCGGCTGACCGCCTCGGGCTTGAACCAGCCGGCCCGTTTGATCCGGTCCGGGTCGAGCATGTCCTGAGCCAGGGGCCTCAGCGGCCCGGCCAGCCACTTGGCCACGGGCATGTTGAAGCCCTTCTTGCCCCGGGCCAGGATGGCCGCGGGCACGCGGTCGGCCAGGGCTTTGCGCAGCAGATGCTTGGTGGCCAGGCCCTTGAGCTTGAGCGCGTGGGGCAGGCGCTGGCTGAAGTCCAGAAGGAGCGGGTTGAGCAGCGGCACCCGCACTTCCAGGGACGTGGCCATGCTGGCCCGGTCCACTTTGGCCAGGATGTCGCCTTCGAGATAGAGCTTCATGTCCAAGTAGAGAATCCGGTTTAGCGTCTCCCGCGCCCGGCAGGCGGCCAGGTGACGGTCGAGGATCCCGTCGGCCTCGGCTTCGACTTGCGGGTCCGGGTCTTGGAGCAGCCGGCAGCGGTCGGCCGGAGCAAAGGAACCCAGCCAAACGTGGTGGCGCATGGCCGGGGAAAATCCCTGGCCGGCCGCGAACCGCCGGAGTTTGAAGTCCAGGCTGATGTTGTCGAAGGACACGGGCAGCCGCTCGATCAGACCGGGCGCGATCTTTTCCCGGACCACGGCCGGGGTGCAGCGTTCGTACCAGTCGAAGAGGCGGTGGGCCTGGAGCGTCGAGTAGCCGCCGAACAGCTCGTCTCCACCGTCCCCGCCCAGGGCCACTTTGACCTCTTTCCGGGTGAACCGGGAGAGCAGAAAGGTGGGCATGATGGAGGAGTCCCCGAGCGGCTCGTCCAAGAAGTCGGCCAGGCGCGGCACCAGGTCGAGCACGTCCCGGGAGGTCAACGTGGCCTCGTGATGTTCGGTGCCCAGGTGGAGCGCGGCCAGCCGGGCGTAGCCGGTCTCGTCAAAGGACGGGTCGTCGAAGCGGACGGAGAAACTTTTGACCCGGCCCGGGTAGAGTTCGCACATGAGCGAGGCCACGCCGGTCGAATCGATGCCGCCGCTGAGCAGCACGCCGACCGGCACGTCGGAGACGAGTTCCCGGCGCACCACCTCTTTGAGCGTCTCCTTGAGTTCGGCCAGGTAGTGGGCCTCGGATTTTTGGTCCTCTTTCCGCTCGCTTTCCTCGATGTGGAAGTCCCAGTAGGGCGTAACGGTCACGGTCCCGTTTTCCAGGGTGAGCAGATGTCCGGGCGGCAGTTTGTTTATTCCTTCGAAGATGGTGCGCGGGCCGGGCACGTGTTCGAAGGTCAGGTACTGGCTGAGGGCCACGCGGTCGATCCGGCGTTCCGTTGCCGGGTGCCTCAGCAGGGCTTTCAGTTCCGAGCCGAAGAGGAAGGCCTCTGGGGTCCCGGCGTAGTACAGGGGCTTGATGCCGGCCCGGTCCCTGGCCAGGACCAGCCGCCGTCTGTCCGCGTCCCACAGGGCAAAGGCGAACATGCCGCTCAGGCGCCGGGCCACGTCCAGGCCGAAGGATTCGTAGCCGTGGACGATGACCTCGGTGTCGGACCGGGTGGCGAAGCAATGGCCCGCGGCTTCGAGTTCCCCCCGCAGCTCGGGCCAGTTGTAGATTTCGCCGTTATAGACCACGACCACGCGGCCGGTCTCGTTGCCCATGGGCTGCCGGCCCGTGGTCAGATCGATGATGGACAGGCGGCGATGCCCCAGCCCGACCGGGCCGTCCACGTACAGGCCCTCGTCGTCCGGGCCTCGATGGGCGAGCGTCTCCCGCATGGCCAGGAGGACTTCCCGGTCCACGGGCCGGTTCGAGTCCGATTGGACGATGCCGACGATTCCGCACATGGCCGGGGCCTCACGGCTCGGCCCGGAGGATGCGCCGGATCACGTAGATGGGCTTGCCCTGGGATTCGTGGTAGGTGCGGATGACCAGCTCGGCGGTCAGGCCCAACAGGATGGCCTGGACGCCCAGGATGAAGAACAGGGCCGAGAGCAGCAGCAGGGGGGTCTGGATGAAACTCACGCCGTACAAAAGCTTTTGGACCAGCATGGCCAGCCCGGTGACGAAACTGAGCGCCATGAGCAACAGGCCCGCGCCGCCGAAAAGGTAGATGGGATTGCCGGAAAAGCTGTTCAGGAACTTGACGGTCAGCAGGTCCAGGACGACCCGGAAGGTCCGGTCCAGGCCGTATTTCGAGCGGCCGTGCACGCGCGGGTGGTGGCGGACCGGCACCTCGGCCACCGAGGCCCCCACGCTACGGGCGAAGGCCGGGATAAAGCGGTGCATCTCGCCGTAGAGGTGGATGTGCTCCAGGATTTCGCGGCGGTAGGCCTTGAGCGTGCAGCCGTAGTCCTTGAGCTTCTGGCCCGTGATCCAGGAGATAACGCGGTTGGCCAGCAGAGAGGGTAGTTTGCGCTTCAGCCACGGGTCCTGCCGGTCCTTGCGCCAGCCGCTGACCAGGTCGAAACCCTCCTCGATCTTGGCCAGCAGCACCGGGATGTCGGCCGGGTCGGACTGGAGGTCCGCGTCCATGAAGACAATGACCCGGCCCCGGGCGTGGTCGATGCCCGCGGACATGGCCGCGGTCTGGCCGAAGTTGCGGCGGAACTGGATGAGCGTCACCCTGGGGTCGCCGGCGGCCACGGCCTCCAGGCGCTCGAAGCTGGCGTCCGTGCTGCCGTCGTCCACGTACAGGATTTCGGAGACGCCGGGCAGGCCGGACAAGACCTCTCCCAGGCCGGCGTGCAGCGGAGGGATGTTCTCCTCCTCGTTGTAAACCGGGATGATCACGGACAGGTCCACCGGACTCAAGGCGGCGGCCGGGGTTTCCATGGTTTCATCGGTCGCGGCCGGGCCGGATTCTGTTGTCCCCCGAGGGCGCATGGACGTACCATAGCGACCCGGCCGAGGCGCGTCAATACCTGTTTCGAGACGGGCGGCCGATCCTCGGCTCCGCTGATGTTAGGAGCGATCGGCCGGTCGCCCCGACTTGGCCTTGTGGATCGTCGATCCCATCGAAGCGCGGAGCGTGAGATTCTTGTTTTTTCTTGACTTGCCGGGGACCTGAGGAGAAAAAGGAGTCAGTACCTATTTCCATTCGGGACGCTTGCATGATCGTGGAATTGAAACGACGCTTGGCCGGGTTCGTGCTCTCGGTGGGCGCGTGGTCCGGGGCGCGGCCGGTGATCACGACCCTGCTGGTCACGTTCGGCCTGGTTTTTTACATCGGCGTCCAGGGCTTTCTGGCCGGTGTGCCGATCTGGACCCGGCCCTTGCCGCCCGAGGTGGACGACGCCCTGACCTATGTGCTCAAGACGCGGCAGATGGAGGAGTGTTTCCGCCAGGACTGCCCGGCTCTGGTGGACCTCAAGGCCCAGCTTCAAATTCCGTCGCCCACCCCGGCCGTCGCGGCCGAGCGGGACCTGGTCTCCTCGCGCATCTTTCCGGTCTATCATCCGCTCTTTTCGCTCCTGCTGTTGGCCCTTCAAAAAACCGGCCTGGATCTGATGAACGCCTACCGGGTGATCTGGACCGTGGGGCCGGTCTTTTTCGCCATGGCCTTTGCCCTGCTGCTGGCCTCGGTTTGGGGAGGTCCGGCCGCGGGCCTGGCGCTGATGCTGCTGGCCTTCAAGGTCTTTCCCGACACCGGGCTGCACAACATCGTGCCCTCGAACCTGGCCCTGGGCCTGGCCGCCCTCATCTGGGCAAGGATCATCAGCCGGCGAGGCGTCGCGCCGGCGGCGCTCATTGTAGGCACGATCCTGCTGGTGGGCCTGCACCCGGTGGGCCGCATCTACGCGGTCATGGCCGCGGCCTTGGCCCTGGTGTTGGCCGAAAAGCCGGGCCGGGCGCGGGTCTGGGGGGGCGCCTTGGTTGCCTGCCTCTTGGTGGGGCTGGCCTTTTGGGTTTCGGCCGTGGTCAAGGCGCCACAACTGGCCGGGGCGTGGTTCTCGCCCAGCGAGGGGCATCCCCTCTGGCACGCCCTGATCGGGGCGGGCGATGCCCTGGCCGCGGTGCTGGTGGACGTCTCCCGGCTTGAAGACGGGCTGTTCGGCCTGGAAGCCCTGTTCTTCGGCGCGGTGGTTCTGGGTTTCCTGACGCTCTCGCCCGAAAGGCGGCGGCTGGCCTGGCGGACCATGGCCGCGTATGGTCTGTTCCTGTTCGCGCTCTTTTTCTACGTGTCCAGCCACCCGGCCGACGTGATCTTCCGGGTGTGGATCGGTCTGGTCGTGCTCTTGTTCGGGGCCGTGGGCCAGGCCCTGTGGTGGGCCTTGGGTAGAACCTGGACCGTGCTCGAAGACCGTTTGCGCGGCCGGGCGGTCACCTTGGCCCAGGCCTGGCCCGCCGTGGTCCTGGCCGTGCTGGCCGGGTATGCCTTCCAGGTCTCGACGCGCGGGGCCGAGCAGGTCGGGGCCGCCTACCGGCATGTGCTGGCCCGCCAGCCGGTTCGCTTCGAGGCGGCCCAGGTCGAGCGTCTGCTGGTCGAGGCCCGGCCGGGCGACCGGGTGCTGTATTCGAGCATGATGGTCATGCCCTTTTATTTCATCCATGGGGCCATGCGGCTGGGCGCGGTGTACGACCACCCGGAACTGCGGGCCACGCCCGAGGAATCGACCTGGCTGAAGCGTCCCGAGCTGCGGTTCGCCGTGGTCTATAGCCCCCTGGTCTATCATCCCAGATACGAGGGTCTGCCCGAGGACAGGTGGTGGGTCACCAGCCCGGACTACCGCTACTCGCCGCTCAACGCCCGCCGCACGGCCCGGCCCCTGGCTGAAAACGGCCGCATCCGCGCCTCCGAGTTCGCCTGGATCGAGATTGCGCCCAAGGGCGCTAGGCCCAGGCAGCTTCGGGTCTTCGCCGACCCGTACAAAGGTTCGGCCGTGGCGCTGGAGCTGATCGCGGTGGACGACTGCGGCCGCGTTTTGAAAAACCTGGGCCGGCGGGAGATTCTTCCGGACAGCCTGGTCATGGTTTCCTTTGACCTGTCCGAGGCCCCGGATGCCCGACGTTTTCGGCTGATCCCGCCGCCCAACGCCTCGGAACTGATGATCGCTGGAATTGATTTCGGAACCGGGGGTCGTCTGTGGTGGCCCTGGGGTCAAAAAGCCGACATGACCTTTCTGTATCGGCAGGGGTGGAACGCGCCGGTCACGGTCTCGTTCGATCCGGCCCGCCTTGTGCCCGAGGCGCTGCGGGGCCGCGAGATCACGGTCCTGGACGACCGCGGTTCCTCGGTTCTGCTTCGTATCGATCGGTGATTCGCCCGGTCAGGGCGGGGATTGGCCCGGGTTGTCGATGAAGCGGCCGATCCGGTCGAAAATTTCCTCGTTCCCGCAGAAGTTTTCCCCGAGAATGCGGCCTCGAAAGGCTTCCAACCGGCTTTCGAAAACCGGGATCAGCGCCGGCGCAGGGGCGCGGCCCGGGTGAAAATCGCCGTATCCCAACCGCCGGACATACAGCGCGTTCAAGTACTGCTCAAAGGCCCCCCGAATGGGAAAGACAAAGAGCGGCTTGCCCAAGTAGAGGGCCTCGGACAGAAGCGTGTGGCTGGCCCCGCTGACCACGTATTGGCTGGAGGCCAGGTCTTCGATGAAACCCTGCTCGGACCGCTTCTTGAAGTGAAGGTTGCCCTCGGTCCGCTCCGAGTCTGTCCCGTAAACCATGACCGGCCGGGGGATGGCCCGCAAGAAGTCGTAAAAACCGGGAAAGGGCTCGTAGCCGTGATAGGCCAGCACGTGGTCGCCGTCGCTCGGGTGCGCCTTGACGACAAGCCTCCGAAGCAGCGGTCCGGCCAGCGAGGCGCGCGCGCCGGATCGTAGCGGAGGCCGGTAAAAGGAGGTGACCAGGTATTCGCTCGCCTGATTGAAATTCAGGCCGAGGGACAGGCGGAGGCCGAGAAAGGCCGGGAGTTTTTCATGGGGCAGGTCGTGGCGGCAGACCACGGCCACGTGCTGATGGTCCAGGGAGAGACAGGGCAATCCCCGGGCGCGGCTGGCCCGGGGCACGAAATATTCAAGATCGGTCAGGGCCGCGTCCGGCTGAAAATCGTCCATGACGGCCAGGAGATCGCCGAGCAGCCGGCGTTTTTGGGTCTGGATCCGGAACATGCTGCCGACCATGGCCGAGGTCCAGACGCCGTGGCCCCGGATGGGCGTCTCCGGATTCGGGCATCGATGCAGCCGGTATTCCGGGGAGAGCAGGGCCGCGCCGTCCACGTCGCTGACAAAGAGGAACTCGTGCTCGGGAAAGCGCCGGGCCACGGTCAAGGCCCGGACCGCGTGGCCGTGTCCGGTGCCGTGCACGCCGTAGATGATTCTGGCCACGTCTCGCCGCTCGTCTCTTTCGCTGGCCGTGCGGCCCTAGGCTCAGGCCCTATTTCTTCAGGATTTCGATTTTGGCTTTGCCTTTCAAGTCTTCCACGTGCTTGTCCAGGGCTTGGCTGAGTTTTTCCTGGCGCACCTCTTCCCGAATCTGATCCTTGAGGTGCTTTTCCACGTAGTCCATGATGTCCTTGTCCGTGACTTTGACGTCGGCCGGGATGGTCTGGGCCAGGTATTGCTGGATCATCAGGTTTTTTTTGATTTCATAGTTCAGCATGACCTCGGTCATACCCATGGCCTTCAGGATTTCCTCCATGGTGGCTTGGGGCGGATACTGCTTGCGCCACATCTCGATGCCTTCCTGCAAGTCCTGCTCGCCGATCTTGATGCCTTTTTTCAGGGCGGCCTGGTAGAGCAGGGTGCGGCCGATCAGGGTGTTTAGAATCGTGGTCGGCAGGGCCTTCAGTTCGGCCTCGCCCATGGGACGGCTCGTGACTTCCCGTTGAAACTTGGCGGCGTTCACCTCCCGGTCAAGTTCGCTCTTGTAGATGGGCGTGCCGTTGACCACGGCCACCCGGATGCTCTGTGCGGGCTTTTTCGCATCGGCGCTGGTTTCCTGAGATGCGGCTTGAAGCGACACGGGCATGGCCAGGGACGCAACGAGCGCCAGACCGACCAGCCAACGGGTCCAGTTTGTGAACATATGAAATTCTCCTTGCATGCTTGTGTGATGTGAGGCGGTTATCCCTCGGAAGGGGGGTGATTGTCAAGGGTCTTGTCCGCGGCCCTTGGGCCGGACCCGTGCCAGACCGTGCGGGCCCGGGTCAGTTCCCGTCCGTCCGCCTCGTGGACGATACAGTGGCGAAAGGCCTGTCCGCTTTCGTCTTCGGGACGCCAGCGGGCCAGGACCTGGTCCCCGAAAAAGGCCTCGCCCAGGAAATTGACTTCCAGTTCGGCCAGCCGGGCCTCTTTTCTGAGATCGAAAGGCAGGCTCTCCAGGACCCATTCCAAGTAGCTGACATTGTTGACGTGCTGGTTGATGTCCAGGTCCCGGTAGCGGACCGTGAAGGCCCTTTCCTGGTCGGCTTCTTTCAGCCGAGGCAGCTTGAGCAGTTTTTCCGGCAGGGCGCGGCGGTCGGGATCGAGCACGAAGCGGTCCAGAAACTGCTCGACCCGAGTCAACCGGCGGGTGGTTGTGTCGAGGATCAGCCAGGCCGAGGTGGCGGCCGCGAACACGAGGCCCTGCCCGTTCGTGGCCCGGAAATCCCGAAGGGCGAACAACTTGTCAACCCCGGTGGGCCAGGTCTCGATCCGAATCCGATCCCCCCAGGCCGGGTAGCCGGTCAGGCGCACCAACATGCGGGAAAGCAGCCAGGCGTAATTTTCGGTCAGCAGTTGGGCCAGGGCCATGCCCCGGGCCCGGGCGTGATTGCTGGCCGCTTCCTGCATGAGGTGGCAGAGCGTCAGCACAGACAACCGGCCCGCCGCGTCCACCTCATAGTCGCGTACAATGAAATCTTCGGTCCAGACGTCTTCCACGGTCTCGGCCCCGCTCACGCGGGCCGGCCTTGCTTTCCCGGCCCGCTTACGGGGCGATGATAGCCGAGACCCCGGGTGGTGTCAATTTACCCCGGACTTGGCGCCGCTCCGAACCACGCGCCAAACGGCCGTCAGGGCCAGGAGGCCGGCCAGGAGAATCGGGACAGTCGACCAGGACCCGGCAGGCCCGGTCGCGGATCGGATGAAGCAGCTCCCGCCACCCCCTCCGCCGCCGCCGCCGTCGCCGTTGTTGTCTTCCGGCTCTTGCCAGATGGCGGCGAAAGAAATTTCGCCATCGTCGGCTTCGTCTAACCAAGGCTTCTGCAGGCTGACGAACAGGGTCTGGTTGTCATAGGCCAGGGACTGCGCTTCCAGGCCGGTGATGGCGACGATGAGCGTGGCGGTGCCTCCGTCGATTTGATATACTTCCATGCCCGCGCCCGTGGCCACGAAAATCTTGCCGTCAAAGGCTCGAACCGCCCCGGCCAGCCCGCCGGTAAAGGTCAGGTAATCCGCGGTTATGTCCACGTCCCGGGCCGCGTTTTCGTCCAGGCGGTGAAAATAACCGTCCCCGCCCCAGACCGATTCGCCGTAAAGCAGGCTGTCTCCATCCAGAAAAATGATGGGGCCGCTGCCCCCGCCGTGTGGGGCGGCAAAAGTGTACCGCAGCGCTGCCGCATCAAAGGCGGCTGAAATCTCGTAGAGGTACATGTTCGGGCCGCCGAAGTCGGCCGAGGCGAACCAGATGGTGTAGGGAGAATCCGGATTCTGGGCAAAGGAGAAGATGGAGCCGCTGGCCCCGGTGGGCAGGCTCGTCGGCACGGCCGGCCAAGGGTCGAGGAGCCTCAGGCGATACACATTGTCGGTGTTGCCGTTGTCGCCGAAGTAAAGGTAGCCGTCGTCGCTGACCAGGAACCCGGCGGGGCCGAACAGGAAGTTGGGATCGGCGGAAAGGTCGGCCACGACTTGGCTCGTTCCGGTATCCGGGTCATAGGCGCGGATGGTGGTGTCGTTGCCGGCGTAGATCAGCAGGCCGTCGTAATAGGCCATGGAGCTGACCCAGTCCATGGGCGCGATGTCTGGGTCGGTCAGTTCCTCGGCCTGGTAGCCGGATTCCGGGGTGATTTGGGCCGGGGCCGGGGCCGGGGTCAGGAGCAGCAGGGCGAGCAGGAGCAAAAGCGACAGGGGCAGGGGACTTCTTTTCATGGCGAACCTCACTTTGATAGAGAAATCATGGCCATGGCCAAGCACAGGATTTCGAGACGAAGCCCGACAAAGCGTTCGACCGAAAGCCGAAGTTTGGCCATGGTCATAAAAAAATCCCCGAACCGATGATCGGTTCGGGGATGCCGTTTTCCATCCTCCAGTTGCGGCGGAATCCAGTGCCCTGTTCCGCGAGGGTTGGGTTCCTGGCACGTTGCGGGCAGGTCTTCTGGCTTCCGGATCGTCCTAGCGGCCGCGCCTTCCCATTTCGAAAAGAAACAGTGGCGTGTTGCGGCTTTCGTCCCCGGTCACAGCGGCGGGTCCACGATGGATTTGCACCATCTTCCCTTTTCAAGCCTCACGGGCTACCCACGTTCCCAGGAAAGCACACGGCGCTTGGACTTGTCAAGTTTTTTGACGATGAGGTAGTGGGTAAGTTTAAGGACGAGGATACGCAAAATCTCAACACCCTGGTGTCTATATTGTTTCCCTTAAAGACCCTACCGACAACTATTGGGTTTTCCCTAGCTTCTGAGTTTCTCTCGTCATTCCCGCGAAAGCGGGAATCCAGGTGTGAAACCTCCTATCGCGGTTTTATACTCAAACACCGTTCGATCGCTTTTGATTTCATTTTTAATCATTCGGATTCCCAGGTGGCAAGACTGGATTCCCGCCTGCGCGGGAATGACGCGGCTGCCGCATCTTTTTGGGTAACCCCCGCCACTGGATTCCCGCCTGCGCGGGAATGACGCCTCGAACTTCGGCAAGAGCAATACTGCACCCCGGAAAAGCGCGGGCCGGAAACTCTTAGCACGCTGTCCACGCACCTGCCTTCGTTTTTCAGAGGTTACGGTTCGAGTCAATATGAAAAGTCCCAAATTAGCTCACTGCCGGCCTTGGGCAAATGAATCGATCCGGAATAAAACTTATTTTGACTGGGCCGCTCCGGCTTTGTACACTATCATCGATGGCTAGGGCGGTCATTCACTGCGATTGTCCTTGTATGCGCGAGTTTTCCGTGGAGGTGCGCCATGACAGAGAGTACAGACCGCAACGCGACTCCGGCGGCCGATTCGGCCCGGATCAAAGCCCTGCTCAACCGCATCCGGCAGGCCCTGGATGCCCCGACCCTGTCCCGGCCGGCCCTGGATGAGATACGGGCCGGTTACGCCGAGCTGACCCGGGCGGACAAGCCGGTCTTTTTCCGCGAACTCATGGAGTCGCTGGAGACCAAGCCCGAGGCGCTTCTGCCTCTTTTGGAAGAGGCCAGGTCCGGGCATCGGGACCCGGCGCGCTGGCGACAGGCCTTGACCGCTCTGCGCGCCGGCGCGGAATCCCCGCGCCAACGGCTATTCCACCGTTTCGTCGGCCTGCCCGGCGGCCTAAAATTTCTCCTGGACTTTAGGGCCGACATCCTGGCCGCCCAGCGGGAGGGCGTCCAAGGCCTCGAACCGCTGGATCACGACCTGGTCGCGCCTTTCGAGGCCCTGTTCCACGACGGATTCCTGTCCCTCAAGGAGATCACCCTGGACTCGCCCTACCGCCAAATCGAGCTCATCAAGAGCCGGGACATGGTCCATCCCATGACCAGCCTGGAGGAGATGGGGCAGCGATTGGGCCGGGACCGGCGCTGTTTCGCCCTGTATCACCTGGCCATGCCCGAGGAGCCGGTGGTCTTCATCGAGGCGGCGCTCACCCGGGGTGTGGCCCGGTCCATCCATGAGATCATCGGGTCCGAGGCCGGGGTGGGCGCCAAATCGGAACGCAAGGACACGGCCGTCTTTTACTCGATCAACAACACCCAGAACGGCCTGGCCGGTTTGGGCCTGGGCCAGGTGCTCATCTACGAGGTGGTGGCTTTCCTCAGGCGGGAGGCGCCCGAAATAAAAACCTTCTGCACGCTCAGCCCCATGCCCGGCTTCTGGCGGCGGTTCCTGAAACCCTTGCTGGACGGGACCGGCCAAGGCCTCAAGACGGACACGGCCGAGCTGGAAAATCTTTTCGGCAACAAGGTTCGGGAGCTGTTGTTGGCCGAGCACCACAACCTGGGAGGCGAAAGGAATCCGCCGCTGCCCGAGCTGTTGCTGTCCGTTTTTTCCGACCTCAGGTGGGCCGAGAACGCGCCCCTGGTCAAGGCTTTGGAGCGGCCGCTCCGCCGGTTGGGGTATGTTTACGCGGGCGAGGAAAAGGACCCGCGCGGCCGTCCCCTGGACCCGGTGGCCAACTTCCACCTGGGCAACGGGGCCTCGGTCTCCTACGCCAACGTGAATTTCCAGGCCAACCGCTCGCCGGCGGGCTTGACATCGTCGCTGTCGCTCATGGTCAATTACATGTACTCCCAGACCTGGTCGCGGCAGATACAAAGCACGTTCGAGCAGATCGGGGGCATGTTGCCCGGCCTGACCCGGTCCATCGGATTCGGGCGCGTGTCGCGGAGCGAATGATGGCGGCTTCTTCCGTGGGCTCGACCGCGTCCGGTTGGCGGGATATCTTTCGGGGCAACATCTTTTTCCTGGGCCTGGTCAGTTTTTTCACCGATGTGTCCAGCGAGGCGATCTACCCCCTGCTGCCTATCTTTTTCACCGGCCTGGTGCCCCTGTCGGCCGCCGCGGTCTATATCGGGCTGATGGACGGCATCGCCGAGAGCACGTCCAGCCTGCTGAAAATCCTGGCCGGCCGAATGAGCGACCGCATGGGCCGGCGCAAACCCTTGGCCCTGGCCGGTTACGGGATTTCCACCCTGGCCCGCCCGGCCATGGCCTTGGCCCTGGTCGGATGGCACGTCATCGGCCTGCGTTTCCTGGACCGCGTGGGCAAGGGCCTGCGCACCTCGCCCCGGGACGCGCTCATCAGCGAGTCGGTCGGCATTGAAATCCGGGGGCTGGCCTTCAGTTTCCACCGGGCCATGGACCACGCCGGCGCGGTGGTCGGTCCGGTGTTGGCCGCTCTGTTTCTCTATCTGGTGCTGGGCGGCGGTCTGCTGTGGGAGCGGGGCGGGGCGCCGGCCACGGCTGAGGAAATGACGGCCCTGCGCTGGCTGTTCGCCCTGGCCTTGATTCCGGGTCTGCTGGCCCTGTTCGCCTTGGGCCGTTTCGTACGGGAAAGCTATGGCGCGCCAGCCGGGGTCAAGCGCGAGCGGGCCGAGGCCCCGGCCGATGCGGGGCCAAGCCGGGCGCTGCCTTCCCGGTTTTACCTCTTTCTGGCGGCCGTGACCCTCTTTACCCTGGGCAACAGCTCGGACCTGTTTCTGATCTTTTACGCCCGCACGCGGTTCGGGCTGGGCCTGGGCTGGGTGGTCGTGTTGTGGGTGTCGCTGCATTTATCCAAGATCGTTTTCAGCCTGCCCGGCGGACGGCTCTCGGACGTGGCCGGCCGGCGCACGACCATCGCCGCCGGTTGGGCGGTCTATGTGGCCATCTATCTGGCCCTGCCCCTGGTCCCGGCCTTTTGGATGGTCTGGCTGCTGCTCACGGCCTATGGGTTGTACTACGGCCTGACCGAAGGCGCGGAGCGGGCTCTGGTGGCGGATTTCGTGCCCTCGGCCCTGCGCGGAAGGGCCTACGGCCTGTATCACGGGGCCGTGGGGCTGGCCGCTCTCCCGGCCAGCCTGCTTTTCGGCGTGTTCTGGGCCGCGCTCGGACCGACCACGGCCTTTGTCATCGCCGCCTTTTTGGCCGGGGCCGCGTTGGCGCTGCTTCTTGTTTTCATGGCCGGGCCACCCCTGTCCAGCGGCGGCGAACTTCGAGGGGAGGTGTGAGTCATGGTCGCGGAACAGGCGTTTCAAGGGTTTCCCCAAGAGGCGATGGATTTTTACAAGGCGCTGGGCAAACACAACGACCGGGATTGGTTCGAGGCCCACAAGCAGACGTTCAAGGACAAGGTGCAGACTCCGGCCGTGGATTTCGTCACGGAGATGGGCGAGCGGCTGCGAACCCTGCGGCCCCATATCATCGCCGACCCGCGCCTAAACGGCGCGGGATCGATCTTTCGCATCCATCGGGACATCCGCTTCAGCAAGGACAAGACGCCCTACCAGACGCACCTGGGCATTTTTTTCTGGGAGGGGCCGGGCAAGAAGACCGACAACCCCGGCTACTATTTCCACCTGGAATCCGGCCGGCTGATGCTGGCCGCCGGCCTGTACATCATGAACGGGCCGGTGCTCAAGGCCTACCGGGACAGCGTGGTGGATGCCAAGCGCGGGCCGGCGCTCAGCCGGGCGATCAAGAAGGTCATGGACGCCGGGGACTACCAGCTTGGCGGCCGGCATTATAAGAAGACGCCGCGCGGCTACGAGCAGGTCAAGGCCCGGCAGGACCTGCTGCTGCACAACGGATTGTACGTCTCCATAGAGACCGAGGTGCCGGACGAGGTGTTCACGCCGGACCTGATCGATTATTGCCTGTTTCGCTGGAAGGACATGACCCCGATCCAGGCCTGGACCGCGGACCTGCTGACCCGCGTCTAATCCTCGTCTTCCCAAGCCCGGACGCGTTCCACGGCCTGCTTCCATTTGCGGCACAGCCGCTCCCGGCGCCCGGCCTCCATACCTGCGCGGTATTCCCGGTCGAGCCGCCAGTTGGCCTCGATGTCCCGCGTGTGGCCGAAATGGCCCACGCCCAGCCCGGCCATGTAGGCCGCGCCCAGGGCCGTGGTTTCGATGGTCTGGGGCCGGTGCACGATCTTGTCCAGGATGTCAGCCTGAAACTCGCACAGCAGCTCGTTGCGGGCCGCCCCGCCGTCCACACGCAGGATGGTCAGGGGCAGACCCGCGTCCTGGGTCATGGCCTCGATCAGATCCCGGGTTTGGAAGGCCATGGACTCGATGGCCGCGCGCACGATATGCCCCCGGTTGCTGCCCCGGGTCAGGCCCAACAGCGCGCCCCGGGCGTGCATGTCCCAGTAGGGCGCGCCCAGGCCGGTCAGGGCCGGCACCAGGTACACCCCGCCGTTGTCGGCCACGCTGCGGGCCACCGCCTCGCTCTCCTCGGCCGAAGGGATAAGTTTCAGTTCGTCCCTGAGCCACTGGATGATGGCCCCGGCGATGAACACGCTGCCTTCCAGGCAGTACGTGGTTTCCGCGCCGATGCGCCAGGCAATGCTGGTCAGCAACCGGTTCTTGGAGGGCACGGCCTGGGCGCCGGTGTTCATCAGCAGGAAAGCGCCCGTGCCGTAGGTGACCTTGGCCTGGCCGGCCGCGTAGCAGGCCTGGCCGAAAAGCGCGGCCTGCTGGTCGCCCAGGATGCCGGTGATGGGAATGCCGGCCCCGCCGAAATATTCGGGCGCGGTCCGGCCGAACGCATGGTTCGAGGCCAGCACCTCAGGCAGTATGCTCTCAGGTACGTTCAGCGCGTCGAGCAGCTCCGGGTCCCAAGTCAGATCGTGGATGTTGAAGAGCAGGGTCCGGCAGGCGTTGGACACGTCCGTGGCGTGGACCCGTCCCCCGGTCAGGTTGTACAGCAGCCAGGAATCCACGGTGCCGAAGCAGATTTCGCCGGCCTCGGCCCGCTGCCTCAGGCCCGGCACGTTATCCAGCAGCCAGGCGATCTTGGTGCCCGAGAAATAGGCGTCCAGGACCAAGCCGGTCTTGGCCTGGACCATGGGTTCCAGGCCCTGGTCGATCAGACGGCCGACCAGGGGTGCGGTGCGGCGGCACTGCCAGACAATGGCGTTGTGCGCGGGCCGGCCCGTGGCCCGCTCCCAGCAAACCGTGGTCTCCCGCTGGTTGGTGATGCCCAAGGCCCGTATCCGGGAGCCTTCCAGGCCCAACTGGCTCAGGACCTCGTGGGCCGTGGCCATCTGGGTCTCCCAGATTTCCGAGGGGTCGTGTTCGACCCAACCCGGCTGGGGATAAATCTGCTTGATTTCCCGGGCCGCCGAAGCCAGGGGCCGGCCCTGTTCGTTATAGACAATGGCCCGGGAGCTCGTGGTCCCCTGATCCAAAGACAGAAAATAGGTCTCGCTCATGGCTGGCGTCTCTTCGTTCCTGAGAAATTTGCGGTGCGCTGGTATAGCGGCAGTGTAGGCACCGGGCCGCCTAGTGTCAAGCCGGTCTCGGATTCGGGGCAGGACCATTTTCAAAGGCAATGCGATTGGATCTTGGCCGTAGGGGCGTGCCGCGCGCGCCCTGGGCGCGTGCAACGCGCCCCTACACGGGGCATATTGCGGTGATGATATCCGAAGGAGGTTCTTCCGTTCGTATCGCCTGGCCCTCGGGCTCCTTGACTTCCATGGTTCGAGCCGGCCGGGAAAAAACTTGCTTTTCGATTTTAGCCTTGTCTAAGATGTCCTAACCAACAGGAGGCAAGAAGTATGGGCGAAGCCATGAAGCCGCTTTACACCAAGGAAGTGGCGGCTGACGAGCGGTTCAGACCCTTGGACGCGGCCACGATCATTCTGCTTCGGGAAAAGGACCGGGCCCCTTTCGAGATTTTCATGATGCGCCGTAGCCGGAACCAGTCCTTCATGGGCAGCGCCTATGTCTTTCCGGGCGGGCGGTTGGATGAAGGCGACCTGGACCCGGGTCTGGCCGCTTATGCCGGCGGGCTCTCCGGCGAGGAAGCCCGGGCGCGGCTTCAGGAACCGGACCTGGGCGTAACCACGGCTTTGGGGCTTTTTTTCGCCGGGGTGCGGGAGACGTTCGAGGAGTCCGGGGTGCTGTTGGCCGTGCGGGCCGACGGATCGCCCGTGGATTTCAAGGACCCGGACACGTCCAGGCGCTTCACGAAGTACCGCGACGATTTGCACGAGGGCCGCATGTCGCTGGGTGCCCTGGCCCAGGCCGAGGACCTGCGTTTCCGCCTGGACCGCCTGACCCCCTACGCCCGCTGGATCACGCCCCAGATCGAATCCAAGCGCTTCGACACCCGCTTCCTTTTGAGCCGCATGCCCCGAGGACAGGCCCCGGTTCATGACCAGATCGAGATGACCGCCTCGCTGTGGGTCACCCCGTCCGAGGCCCTCGACGAGCAGGTCGCCGGCCGCATCGTGCTGGTCCCGCCCACGCTCAAGACCATGGAGGAACTGGCCGCCTTCGATTCCCTGGACGCGCTCTGCGCCCACGCGGCTTCGAACGTGATCCGGCCCATCCTGCCCCAGCGCTGCCCGCCCGATCAAGGCATCGGCGTGATTCTACCCCATGACCCCTTTTACACCCTCGAAGCCTACAAGCAACCGCCTCGCCCGGACGAGCCGTCCCGGGTGATGCTCATCGACGGACATTGGCGCACCGCGAACGCGCCCGAGCAAGGAGGATAAAGGCCATGACCGAATCCCAGCCCCTATACGAAGTCTCCTTCGACGATTTCACCACCCCCAGCCCCTGGGTGCCGGGAGAGCGCCCCTGGCAGAAAATGTACATGGAGGGCGTGCCCTCCACGGTCCGCTATCCCGAGATTCCGCTCCATTTCCTGGGCCGGGAGACCGCCCGTCAGTTCCCGCACAACCTGGCCATCCACTATGTGCCGGACAAACGCAAGTACACCTACCTCGAACTGATGCACTTCAGCGACCGCATCGCCGCCGGCCTGCACGCCCTGGGCGTCAAAAAAGGCGACGGCGTGGGCGTCTATATGGTCAACTGCCCCGAGTTCGTCTTCACCATCTACGGCATCACCCAATGCGGGGCCATCGTCGTGCCGCTCAACCCCATGCTCAAGGCCCCGGACATCGAGCACATCGTGCGCGACAGCGGCATCCTGAAGACCGTGATCCTGAGCCATCTGTTCTATCCCATCATCGAACGGGTCCGGGCCAAGACGCCCATCGAAACCGTGATCGTCAGCGGCGGCCAGGTCGAGGGCGCGATCAGCCTGGAGGAGATGATCGAGAAATACCCGGCCCAGCCGCCCCAGGTGGACATTGACCCCAAGAAGGACCTCTGCGTGCTGCTCTACACCGGCGGCACCACGGGCGCGCCCAAGGGGGTCATGATCACCCACTACAACATCACCTCGAACGTCTTCCAGATGGCCGCTTCCGAGCCGGGCGAGCGGGCCGAGGAGATCAAGAGCGCGGGCATCGCCGTTCTGCCCATGTGCCATTCCTTCGGCTTTTCCCAGGTGCAGCTCAACATCGCCATGGGCTCGCTCATGATCCTCAACCACGGGTTCAACGCCCAGGAGATCATGGCCCTGATCCAGATGTACAACGTGTCCAGTTTCACCGGCATCCCGCTCATGTTCCAGGTTCTGGTCAACGACCCGGAGTTCGGCAAGTACGATCTGTCTTCGCTGCGCATGGCCATTTCCGGCGCGGCCCCGCTGCCCTTGGAGCTGAACCGGCGTTGGAAAGAGGCCACGGGCATGGACGTGGGCCAGGGCTATGGCCTGAGCGAGGCCAGCCCGACCACGCATATCAATTCGAGCTGGCTGGACGTGGGCGGGGACAGTATCGGCGTGCCCGTGGTGGACACGGACGTGCGCATCGTGGACCCCGAGGACCGGGTCACGGACCTGCCCCAGGGCGAGGTGGGCGAAATGCTCATCCGGGGACCGCAGATCATGCAGGGTTATTGGAACAGCCCGGAAAAGACCCGCCAGACCCTGGTGGACGGCTGGCTGCGCACCGGTGACCTGGTCTACATGGACGAAAAGGGCTGCTTCTACATCTCGGGCCGGCACAGCGACATGATCAAATACAAGGGCTACAAGGTCTTGCCCGACGAGGTCGAGGACAGCCTGTACAAGCACCCGGCCGTGCTGGAATGCGCGGTCATCGGCGTGCCCGACCCGGAGATCGGGGAGACGATCAAGGCCTTTGTCGTGCTTCGGCCCGATTACAAGGGCAAGGTCACCGAGGACGACATCCGCGAGTGGGCCAAGCAGGAGATGGCCGGGTACAAGTGGCCCCGTAAGATCGAATTTATCGACCAGGTGCCGCGAACCGCGGTGGGCAAGGTTTTCCGCCGCACCCTCAAGGAAAAAGAGCTTAAGGCAAGCTAAGGAAGTTGGATGGAGACCGTCTGTATGCGTCAAACGATTGCAAGCCGGAAGTGGATATCGGTTCTGATCCTGTCGGCCGCCTTGTGTCTGGGGCTGTGGCCCGCTTTGGCGGCCGCCGAACCCGAGTACGTGGGATCGAGCAAGTGCAAGGTCTGCCACAAGGCCGAGTTCGATGCTTGGATGAAGGAGAGTCATTCGAGAGCCGTGGAGAGCCTGAAGCCCGAGGAACGGACCAAGCCCGAGTGCCTGGCCTGCCACACCACGGGCTACGGCAAGGCGGCCAAGCCGGGAGCCGATTTGGCGAGCGTGGGCTGCGAGGCTTGCCACGGGCCGGGCAGCGAATACAAGAACGTTAAGATCATGCACAAGAAGAAATGGGCGGACGATCCCCAGGGGCAGCTCAAGCTGGCCAAGGCCGCCGGACTGATCCCCGAGCCGGACCAGGCCCTGTGCGTGACCTGTCACAACGCCAAGAGCCCAACCTTCAAGGGCTTTGATTTCAAATCCGCGGTCGAAAAGGTGAATCACAAATAGAGGAGTTTTCATGAATCGTTTGCCACTAGGCCGCACGGGTATCGAGGTCAGCGAGCTATCCCTTGGCACCTTGATATTGGGCCGGCTGCAAGCCGGCCTGACCCCGGACGAGGCCGCGCCGGCCATCCAGAAGGCCGTGGAGCTGGGTGTCAATTTCTTCGATTCTGCTCAAAGCTACGGCACGCACGAGCACCTGCGCGTGGGGCTTGGTTCGGCGACCAAGGACGTGGTCATTGCCACGAAAACCCACGCCCGCACACGCGAGGACGCCAGGACCGCCTTCGAAACGGCGCTCAAGGAACTGGGCCGGGACTATATCGACGTGTACCTCTTTCATCTCATCCATGACGCCCGGGACCTGGAACGACGCCGGCCCGTGATGGATTACCTGCTCGAACTCAAGCAGGAGGGCCGCATCCGGGCCATCGGCGCCTCGGTGCACCGCGTGGAAGGCGCTTCGGCAGTGGCGGCCACGCCCGAGATCGACGTGCTCTTCCCGGTGCTCAACCGCCACGGCCTGGGCATCATCGACGGTTCGCTCGACGATATGACCCAGGTCGTTCGTCAGGCCCGGGCCGTGGGGCAGGGCGTCTATGCCATGAAACCCTTGGCTGGCGGGCATTTACGAGGCGCGGCCGGGGAGGCCTTCAAGTTCCTGCGGGACCTCGGCCTGATCGATTCCATCTGCGCGGGCATGAAATCTCCCGCCGAGGTGGAGATGAACGTGCGGTTGTTCGAGGGCCGCGAAATTCCCCAGGAAGTGCGCCAGGCGGTCGAGACGGTCCCGCGCATGCTTCGGATTTACGACCGCTGCATCGGCTGCGGGGCCTGCGTCGAAGCCTGCGACCAGGGGGCTCTGTCTCTGGACGAAAGCCAAGCCGATCCGGCGCGCGGCAAGAAGGGGCAATCCGTGGTGGATCGTTCCAAGTGCATTCTGTGCGGTTACTGCGCCGAGGTCTGCCCGGAGTTCACCATCCGGGTCGTCTGACCGTCGGCCCAAGGCAGGCCCGGTGATGCTGCTCGTCGCCGACAATCTCCAGATCATGAACCCGGCCGTGGCCCGGGCCTTGGCCGCGCGCGACCCGGCCCCGCTTCAGGATTTGGCCCGCCGGTGCGAGGCCCGGGGGGGGCGCGCCCTAGACCTCAACCCAGGCCCCACGTCGAAAAACGGCCAGGAGCGCCTGTCCTTCCTGGTCGAATCCGTACAGCAGGTCACCGAACTCCCCCTCGTCCTGGATACGGCCGACCCCACGGCCATGGCCGCTGGACTGGAAGCCGCCAAGAACCCGGTCACCATCAACGGCTTTTCCCGCGAGCCGGCCAAGCGGAAAACGATCCTACCCCTGGCGATCAGCGCCAACTGCGACATCATCGGCTACCTGTTGCACGCCGACGGCCGCGTGCCGGAAAACGCGGGCGACCGGTTGTCCCTGGCCGTGGCCCTTTTCGAAGCCGCCGGCCGGGCCGGTTTGGACCCGGCGCGGCTGATCGTGGACCCGGTCCTGCCGCCCATCCAGTGGACCGACGGACCTCGGCAGGCCTTGGAGGTGTTGGACACGCTGCGGATGCTGCCCGAGGTGTTGGGCTTTCCGGTACGTACCGTGGTCGGTTTGTCCAACCTGACCTCGGGCGCGGGACCGCCGGAAAAGAAGCCTTTGATCGAGAGAACCTACCTGGCCATGCTGGCCGCGGCCGGGCTGAACATGGTGCTGCTGAACGTGCTCCGGCCGGGCCTGGTGGAAACGGCCCGGGCCGCCGGCATGTTGCTTGGCGCCGGCGTCTTCGCCTGGGACGCGGTCTAAGCGCATGGCCGGGGTGAGCGTTCAGGTCCGGTGCTACGAGGAACTGAACGATCGGCTGCCGCCGGAGCAACGGAAAAAATGGTTCACGGCGCGGCTGGGCGCGGGCGCGACCGTCCGGGAACTGGTGACCCTGCTGGCTATCCCGGAAAATGAAGTGGACCTGGTTCTGGTGAACGGCGAGGCGGCCGAGTGGTCCCGGCGGCTCGAACCAGGGGACCGGGTGTCGATCTATCCGGTCTTCGAAACCCTGGACATATCCAGTCTCAACCGGCTGCGGCCCCATCCGCTCCGGCGGCCCGCCTTCATCGCCGGACCGGAGCTAAGCGGCGTGGTTCAAGAACTCCAGGCCCGAGGCCTGGACGGGACTGTTGCTGAAGAGGCGGCCGCCTGCCCGGAGGCGTTGGTCCGGGCGTCGCTTAACGAACGACGTATCCTCCTGACCCGCGACCCGAAGCTGGCCGGCGATTCCCGCTTGGAACGTTGCCTGCTGCTTAAAAGCTCGGGCCCGGGCGAGCAAACGTGGGAAGTGCTTGAGCGGCTAAACCTTCTTTCAACAACTCGGTGACTACAAAACGCGTAGGGGCACGGCATGCCGTGCCCCTACCCATGAAACGGAACGCTGCGTGTCCCGTAGGGGCGGCCCCCTGTGGCCGCCCGCGGTTGAACTCACCCGCCGATCAACGCAGAAGCTGACTGGCGATGACGATGTGCTGAATCTCGGACGTGCCCTCGTAGATGCGCAGGGCCCGGATTTCCCGGTAGAGTTTCTCCACCAGATAGCCCTTGCACACGCCGTAGCCGCCGTGAATCTGCACGGCCTGGTCAATGACCTCCTGGGCGATCTCGGTGGCGTATAGCTTGGCCATGGCCGCTTCCTTGCTGATGCGCGGCTTGCCGCCGTCCTTGAGAAAGGCGGCCTGGTAGATCAGCAGCCGGGCCGCGCTGATCTTGACGGCCATGGCGGCCAGCTTGGCCTGGATCATCTGAAACTCGCTGATCTTCTGGCCGAAGGCCTCCCGCTGTTTGGCGTAGGCCACGGCCTCGTCCATGGCGGCCTGGGCCATGCCCACGGCGCAGACGGCCACGGTCGGGCGGAAGAAATCGAGCGTCTGCATGGCCACCTTGAAGCCTTCGCCCTCGGCGCCGACCAGGTTTTCGGCCGGGACCTCGCAGTCGTCGAAGTAGAGCGAGCCGATGGGGTGGGGCGCCACCAGGTCCAGCCGCTCGCCCGGCTGAAAGCCCGGAAATCCCTTTTCCACGATGAAGCAGGAGATGCCGCGCGTGCCCTTGTCCGGGTCGGTCTTGGCGAAGACGGTATAGACGTCCGCGTCCGGGGCCATGGAGATAAAGGTCTTGCTGCCGTTCAGGACGTAGGTGTCGCCCTTTTTCACGGCCCGGGTGATGATGGCCGCGGCGTCCGATCCGCCCGAGGGCTCGGTCAGGGCAAAGGTGTTGATCGTCTCGCCGCTGGCCACCTTGGGCAGGTATTTTTCCTTCTGGGCCTCGGTGCCGGCGACGACGATCGGCCCCGCGCCCAGGCCCTGCATGGTGAAGATGAGTTCCGCGTTGGGACAGGTCCGGGCCAGTTCCTCCCGCACCAGGCAGAAGCTGACCAGGGACATGGTCGCGGGCCCCGGCCCGTACGCGCCGGGCACGACCAGGCCCAGCAGACCTTGATCGGCCAGGAATTTTAATATCTCCCTGTTGACCACGTTGGTTTCGCCGACTTTATCGTCCAGTTCCTTGAGCGGTCCCTGGCAGAGGCCCAACACGGTTTCGCGGAGCATCCGCTGTTCGTCGGTCAAAAGGCTCAGGATGAATTCCATGTCATTGACTCCTTTTATGGATGGGGTCATAAAATAGATTGCATCATAGGATAGATTTTCCAGCCAAGGCGGTTTTCATTTCAGGAGCGATTCCTTTCATGGCGAAAGGATTGCCCTAGGAACTCTGGATTCTGGCTTAAAACATGCCAGAATGACGTTCTTGGAGTTCCAGGATTCCATAAGTCGTCACCCTGGAATGATTGAATCCAGGGTCCAGAATCTTTTCGTGTTTTTCCCGTTGCAACTTTTTTTGTGCTCTGAGCAATATGTTACGGCCGCCGGCTTACACGCCGGGGGTCCAGTCGTTCACGCAGCCGGACAGGTCGTGTCCGCTTAGCCGGGCCGTGGCCAGCGTGCCCGGCCGCAGTTTGTCGTTAATGGGCAGCAGATAGTCGTGGGTGGTGGTGATAGTTCCCGCCAGCCGGTCGCCGTCCTCCAAGGTCACCTCGACTTGGCGGGTTTGGGCCGGCGGATCGATGCGGATCGAAGCCACCCGAGTCGTTTGGCCGGACCGGACCACGAAGGCGGCCGCCTCGTCCGGCATGGCCGTGCCCACGAAGGACAGCTCGGGTCCGCGAAGCGAGATATAGACAAAGGGCGTTCGCCAGCGCGGCGCCTTCTGGTGCTGTTCGTGCCAATGGCCCAGGCCGCTCAGTTCGACGGGCAGGCCGTCCACCCAGGCCGTGGCCCGGACCGGACCGACCCATTCGCTGCGGTAGCGGTTGGGCCGCCAGGGCGCGTGGCCGGGGTCGAGCCGGGCCTCGATGCGCAGCGGCCGGTCGCCGAGGCCGTGCGGGGCCGCGTCCTTGCCCAGGGCGTGGGCCTTGAGCCGGATGAAGGCCCGCGCGCCGCTGGGGCCGTCTCGATGTCCAAGTCTTTGAAACACGGCCTCCTCGGCCTCGCCCACATGGACATAGGCCGTGTCCGGTTCCTCGACCGGCGAGATAAGGTCCGGGCAGGGCAGGTAATGGTCGTTGTAACCCAGAATCCTGTCCGGCAGGAAAAGAAAGGCCCACAGCCAGGAGGTCTGCTGGTTCGGGTAGCGGCACAGGCGCAGCATCATGCCCGATCGTCCGTCCGGGCTGACGCAGTCGGCATAGACCGACTCGCTCCAAATGCGCTCGCCGGCCAGGGAATCGATGCCGTCGGCGAGGGTCATGCGTGTCTCCTCATTGTTTGGTTTATCTCGGTTCCGAAGGCCCGGGCCGGTTCAAGCCCGGTGGGCGTGTTTTTCCAGAAAAGCCGTGACCAGCGGCAGCACGTCCGCGCTTCGGGCAAAGGCGCTCAGATGGTTCAGTCCGGCCAGCATCCGAAATTCGGCCCCGGCCATGGCCTCGGCCGCGCGTTTGGTCACGGGCAGCAGCGGGTCGTTTTCTCCCGCGTAATGAAAGGACGGTACGTGGATCGTCTTGGGGTCCATGCCGTCCCAGGAGAGCAGGCCCAGGGTCGAGGCGGCCAGGGCTTTCAGGTCGTTGCCTTCGAGAAGGGCGGCCGTCAGGTTCGGCGGAACGTGCAAAGCCTTGCCGATCTCCCCGATGTCGCCTTCGTCCAGCAAGGCCGCCCGCCGCCTCAGAGGCTCCTCCTCGAACCGTTTGGGCGAACCCGGCCCGGCCGCTCCGTTGACGAAGCTGGCCACGCGGTGGCCGTACATCTGCAAGAAGGCGAAGCCGGTCCGGGCGCCCATGGAATAGCCCCAGTAATGCACCCGCTCCACCCCGGTCTCGTCCAGCACGGCCGCCACGTCCGCGGCGCGCAGGATCATGGTGTGGTCGGCTTCGTCGTGGGGCTTGTCCGACCGGCCGTGGCCCCGGGCGTCCATGGCGATGACCCGGAAACGGGTCTTGAGCGCGTCGATGTAACCGAGCCGCCGCCAGCTCTCGATCGAGCCGGCGAAGCCGTGGTGCAACAGGACAGGCGGCCCGGCGCCGTGCACCTCGTAATGGATGCGCACGCCGTCGTGGTTCACGCGATGGCCCGTGGCGGCGGCCTGGTTCGAGACGGAAGGCTCCTGGGTCATGGCTGGCGGCGCGTCCTCTCGGCAAGGATCTGAATCTAAACCGGCGGGAGCCCAAGCCCCCGCTTCATTCGAGCATAGCAAAGCCGGGGGCGCACTTCAACTCTTGAGGTAGCGCCAGGCGCAGGTTAGGCCCTCGGGGTCGCGGTCGAAGGTCAGAGGCACGCCCAGCGCAGCCGGCAGGTCCCGCCACCAGATGTGGCAATGCACGCAGTAAAAGGGCACGCCGAACTGGTCCCGGGCCGCGCCCTCCTCGCGCAGGTACCGCCCGCCCGACGGACACTTGCCCCGGACCACGATCTCCTTGTCGTCCTCGATCAGGGTGAAATCGCCGCCGATCAGGTTCATCTGCCGACACATGCCGTTCATGAAGCGCAGCGCGCCCACCTCGGCGATTCTTTCCAGACCGGGCCGGGCCCGTTCCTGGCCGTACTCGGCGAAGAACCGGTGGATGGCCTCGTCCCCGTAATTTTGGCCGATGAAGTCGATGGCCCGCCCGAAACCCCGAACGTAGCCAAAAAGGGCTTCCAGCAGCCGGCTGACCTGCTTGTCGTGCTCTTCCCGGGAAATCACCTCTCCGGCCGCGCCTTGTTCGGCCATACGCGCCTCCTCGTCCCGAACCGCTAGAGGTACTTGGTCCGGTCGGTCATGAAGTCCTTGTAGATGCGGTAATACTCGGTTTCCTCGTAAGCCACCTCGCGGATCGGGGCCTGGTCGAAGCTGTAGATGACGGCCTCGGGCAGGGCCAGCAGAATGGGCGAGTGCGAGGCGATGAGGAACTGGGCGTTGCCTTCCCGGCTGAAGTCCCGGAGCAGGGTGAGCAGTTCGATCTGGCTCCTGGGCGAGAGCGCGGTCTCGGGTTCGTCCAGGAGATACAACCCTCGGATGCGATAACGGGACCGGAAAAAAGAGAGCAGCGACTGGCCGTGGGACTGGGTCATGAGCGATTTGCCGCCAAAATATTTGAGCATGCCCGGATCGGTCGCGGCCCATTCGTCCAGGTTTTGGGAAAAATGTTTGAAGATTTCAGCGGCGAAAAAGGAGCCGGGCACCCAATCGTCGGACCAAGTCACGGCCAGGAAGCGGTGGAACTCGCGCTCGTAAGGATTGACCTCAAACCGGCTCAGCTCGGGAGCGCGCCAGATGTGGATGCTGCATTTACGGGCGATGGCCTCCAACAACGTGGATTTGCCCGTGCCGTTTTCGCCCACGAAAAAGGTGACCGGGGTCTTGAAATCCAGATGGGTCGTCTGGTGAAAGATTTGCAGGTTGAAGGGATAGAGGTCCTGGCAGGGAAAGGCCTGGCTCAGAAAGGCGACCCGTTTGAGATGCATGGTTCGGTCTGGCCTCCTTTTCGCGAAATGCCGGAAGGGCAAGCGTTCCGGTGTTCACCGCGGACTAGCATTCTTACATATCCGTCTCGCGGCGGGGCGTCAAGGCTTGGTTGGCTCGCCCATGTGGTTTCGTCCGAGTACCAGGCTCGCCCCACGCGAATTCGAAAGCGAAAATTTTTTTCATGGCCGGATCAATCCAGGAACAGGTCCACGATTTGAAAGCGGTCCACGTCCACCAGGCCTTTGTCGGTCAGCTTGAGTTTGGGAATGACCGGCAGGGCCAGGAAGGAGAGAATCATGAACGGGTCCGGGACTTGGCAGCCGGTCAGGCGCGCGGCCTCGCTCAGGCGACGGCCCGCCTCGGCCACCTCCTCGGCCGGGGCCGGGGACATGAGCCCCCCGATGGGCAGGGCCAGTTCGGCCGCGACCTGCCCGTCCACCACCACGGCCAGCCCGCCCCGCAGGCGGGTCACGGCACGCGCGGCCAGAAGCATGTCTTCCTCGGAAACGCCCGCCACCACGAGGTTGTGGGAGTCGTGGGCCACGGTGGAAGCCAAGGCGCCGCGCTGGAGACCAAGCCCCCGCACCAGGCCGTGGCCCGTGTTGCCCGTGGCCTGGTGGCGCTCGATGACCGCCAGTCGAGCCAGGTCCCGGTCCGGGTCGGCCGCCAGGAAACCGTCATGGGCCGGGGTCTCGGCCGCGCCGGCTCCGGTCAGAATCTGGTCGGGCACGATTTCGATAACCCGCACGCGGCGTCCCCGGGCCGGAACCCGGAGCCGCGCCAGGTCCAGGGGGCCGGTGTTCATGGGGCTGACCCAATCCGGCGAAGCGACCACGGGGATGTCGGCCAGGCATTTTCCGCCCTCGGCCGTGAGCCGACCGTCCTTGTACACGCGATCGACCGCAAACCGGCCGTCGTCCGTCATCACCACCACGTCGGCCCGGCGGCCCGGAGCCAGCGCGCCCCGGTCTTCCAGGCCGAAAGCCTCGGCCGCGTTGAGGGTCAGCAGGATTAGGGCCTGGGCCGGAGACAGTCCCAGATCGACGGCCCGGCGGAGCAGACGGTCCAGGTGACCCTGGTCCAGGAGATCGTCGGCGTGGCAATCGTCGCTGCACAGCCCGACCCGGCGCAGGTTATGATCGGTGACCAGCGGGGCCAGCGCGGCCAGGTTCTTGGCCGTGGACCCTTCCCTGAGAAAAATCCGTAGACCCCGGGCCAGCTTTTCCCGGGCCTCGTCGATGTCGGAACATTCATGGTCGGTCAAAAGCCCGGCGGCCGCGTAGGCGTTAAGGTCCGGGCCGCGCAGCAGCGGCGCGTGGCCGTCTTTGGGACGGCCGGCGAACAAGGCGATTTTGTCCAAGACGTCGGGCGCGGCTTCCAGCACGCCCGGATAGTTCATCATCTCGGCCAGGCCCAGGACGCGGGGCCGGTCCAGAAGCGCGGCCAAGCTTGAAGCATCCAGCACGGCCCCGGACGTTTCCAAGGGCGTGGCCGGCACGCACGAGGGAGCCATGAAAAATATATCCACGGGCAGGCCCGCGCTGGCCTCGATCAGGTATTCGATGCCGCCAAGCCCGAGCACGTTGGCCATTTCGTGCGGGTCGGCCACCAGGGCGGTGGTGCCGTGCGGGATCACCACCCGGGCCAGCTCGGCCGGGTGCAGCCGCGTGCTCTCGATGTGGATGTGCGGCTCGATGAACCCCGGCGATAGGATGCGGCCCTTGACGGACACCGTTTCCCGGCCCTGGTAACGGCCCAGGCCGACGATCCGGCCGTCTTTCACGGCCAGGTCGCACGACTCGAATTCGCCGCTGAACACGTTGAAGACGCGCCCGCCGGTCAAGACCAGGTCGGCCGGTTCCAGGCCCCGGGCCGCGCGGATCAGGGCCGCGAGATCGGTCATGGCCTCATCCTTTCCGCTTCCAAACAAGCCTCGCGGCATCATACCACGTTTCCAGCCGGGCCGCCCGGCTTGTCCCGGCCTGGGCAAAAGGGTAAGATACGCCGGCTTGAGAACGCGGCCAGGGGGAGGCCATGCCCGCGGAGCGACAGATCGTCATCATGTTGGAAAGGGTCCGGCCCTTGCTGGGCGCTCACCCGGACATCATGGAGGACTATCTGTTTTACCGCAGCGAAATCGAGTTTCAGAAAGATCGATTGGATGCCGCGGAACAAAAGGCGCTTGAGCGGTTCGACCGGTTCCTGCGCAAGTACAAAGGCTGGATAGCGGCCCAGGTTTATACGCCCGAGCTGCTGGCCGAAGCCCGGGACCAGTTCGGCTCGGACCATTGGTGGTGGTATTTCTAAAGAAAAAGGGGTCAGGAACCTTTTTCAGATGCGGAATCCGAACGATAGCGCCGGGGGTTGGGGTTTGCTCACTGAGGGTGGTTTGGCGTTTGAAAAAGGTTCCTGACCCCTTTTTCGGTGCGCGGAGTGGTCCTGGCCTCCAGTCCGATTGCCTTTTATGCCGCACCCTGTCTCTCCTGACCTTTTGACATTTGCGTTCGCCTGGGGCAGGGTGAGGCGGACATACGGAGATGAAAATTTTGGCGATGCGCGGGACAAGGGCAAGAGTTTTGCTGGCGGCCAAGTGGGGCCTGATCGTTTTTCTGGCCCTGGCCGCGTGCGCGCCGCCCTTGGCTTCGGCCGGGGAGGCCACTCCGGCCCGGCGCATCGTCTCTTTGGGGCCGAACATCACCGAGGCGGTTTACGCCCTGGGCCGGGGCGACCGGCTGGTGGGCGTGAGCAGTTTCACGGTCTATCCCCCGGCGGCGCGGGATCTGCCCAACCTGGGCGGCTACCTCAACCCCAACCTGGAACGGCTCCTGGTACTTCGGCCGGACCTGGTCCTGGTCCAGTACGAGCCCGAGAAGGTGGCCCGCTTCTGTAAGAAGGAAGGCATTCGTCTGGTCCGGGTGCGCATGGACAGCCTGGAGACGATTTACGAGGGCCTGACCATCCTGGGCCGGGCCTTGGACGCCGAGGCCGAGGCCGCACGGCTGCGGGCCTCGATCCAGGCCGAACTCCGGGCCGTGGCCGCCTCGGTATCGGGACTTCCCCGGCGGCGGGTCTTCATCTGCCTGGGCCGCGCCCCGGATTCCCTCTCCGGACTGTTCACGGCCGGCGGGGCGAGCTTCCTGACCGAGGTCCTCGACATCGCCGGCGGGGACAACGTCTTCGCCGACCTGGGACGGTCCTATCCCGAGATTTCCAAGGAGAGCCTGGTCAAACGCGCCCCGGAGGTCATCCTGGAGCTTCGGCCCGGCGAATCCATCGACCAGGACCGGGCCCGGCGCATGGTCGCCGATTGGCAGGCCCTGCGCGGGCTGCCGGCCGTGGACACCGGCCAGGTGCACCTCCTGACCCAGGACTATCTGCTCATCCCCGGCCCTCGGGTCGGGGCGGTGGCCCGGCTCCTGGCCCGCACGCTTCACCCGGAGCTGGCCCCATGACCATCGCGCCCCTGGTCGTTCAAGAGGTCGCCTATGGCTATCCGGGCGGCGACTGGCAACTCGGACCGGCTTCCTTCGCCGTGGCCGAGGGCGAGATCGTGAGCGTCATCGGTCCCAACGGCTCGGGCAAAAGCACGCTGCTCAAGGCGGCCGCCCGGGTGCTTCGGCCGGACGCGGGTCAGGTCTTCTTGGGCGGCCAGGACGCGGCCCCGCTCAGTCAGCGGGAGGTCGCCCGGCAGGTGGGCTACCTACCCCAGACGGTCGAGCCGCAGTTCGACTACCAGGTTTGGGACGTGGTGGCCCTGGGCCGTTACCCCCACCTCAAAGGCGCCGGCTTCCTGACCCTGGCCGACGTGGCCGTGGTCGATCGCTGCCTGGCGCAGACCGAGACCAAGGCATACAGCAGCCGGGCCTTGCGGCGGCTTTCCGGCGGCGAGCGGCAGCGGGTCCTGTTGGCCTCGGTCCTGGCCCAGGAACCCCGGGTGCTCCTTTTGGATGAACCGACCAGCGCCATGGACCCCCACCATCAGGTCCGGCTTTTCGGGCTGCTGGCCGACCAGGCCGCCCAGGGCCTGGGCGCGGCGGTCGTGACCCACGACCTCAACCTGGCATCCCTGTTCAGCAACCGGATTCTGCTGATGAAGGACGGCCGCATCGTGCGGGAAGGCCCGCCGGACGAGATTCTCCGGGAGGACGTGCTGCGGGCCACATACGGCGCGGGTCTCGAAGTCCTGCCGCATCCGGTCTCGGGCCGGCCCCTGGTCTTTCCCTCGGTTCCGGGCGAAGGCGCGAGGTGAGGCCGTGCTGACCCGAAGACGCTTCGCCCTGATGATCGGCGGGTACGCGGCCCTGGCCGTGGTCGTCTGTTTGCTGGCCCCGTTTTTCGGCAGCGAGCGCCTGTCCCTGGGCCAGGTGTGGACCGGGCTGCTGCCAGGCCAAACAACGGTTGACGCGGACATTTTTTTCCTCCAGCGACTGCCTCGGGTATTGCTGGCCTTTTTGGTGGGCGGGGCCTTGGCCGTGACCGGCGGGGCCTTGCAGGTGGTGCTGCGCAATGCCCTGGCCGAACCGTTCATCCTGGGCATCGCCGGCAGCGGGGCGTTGGGCGCGGTGGTGGCCATTTCAATCCCGGGTCTGTTTTTGAGCTTCGGACCGTTTTCCACGGTGCAGGTGCTCAGCCTGGCCGGGTGCCTGGCCTCCATGGCCGTGATCTACCGGCTGGCCACGGGGCCGCTCGGGCTGAGCATGAACTCGGTGCTGCTGGCCGGGGTGACCATCAACGTGCTTTGCGGCGCGGCCGTGCTGCTGGTGCGGTATCTGGTCAATCCGCAACTGCTGGTCATCATGGACCGCTGGATGATGGGCGGGCTGGACGTGGTCGGGTTCGGGGAGACGGCCGCGCTGCTGCCGCTGCTTCTGCCGGGGTTGTTGCTGCTTTTCCGGCAGGCCGGGGCCTTGAACCAACTGGCTTTTGGCGAGGAGATGGCCGCCGGCCGGGGGGTGGATGTCTCCCGGGTGCAGAAGGAGATTTTCATCGGGGCCGGGTTGTCCACGGCGGCCGCGGTTTCCCTGGCCGGCCCCATCGGCTTCGTGGGCCTGATCCTGCCCCACGCGGTCCGCCGCCTGTCCGGCGTGGATTATCGTTTGGTGCTGCCCGCGTCGTTTCTTTCGGGCGGGTCTTTCCTGGTGCTCTGCGATCTGCTGGCCCGGACCGTGGTCGCGCCGACCGAGATGCCCGTGGGCATTGTCACGGCCATGATCGGCGGCCCGGTCTTTTTCCACATCCTGCTCAAGGGCCGGCGCTAGGGCGGACCGCTTTTCATTTGACACGTAAGCTTTGCTTTTTTAGGATAACGTATTATTCCCGGCTTTTGACCCGGAAAAATTTGGGCTTTTGTCCGGCGGATAAGTAGCCTCATGACAGGAAGGAAGATGCATGCCTGAGAATGCCTTAACCGGCCTTCGCGTGGTGGAATATGCGGAAATGGTTTCCGGCCCGTACTGCGGCAAGTTGTTGGCCGACCTGGGGGCCGACGTGATCAAGGTCGAGCCGCCAAGCGGCGACCCGGCCCGGGCCGCCGGCCCGTTCCCCAACGATGAAACCGACCCGGAAAAGAGCGCCTTGTTCCTGTATCTGAACACGAGCAAGCGCGGCGTGACCCTGGACCTCGCCCGAGCCGAGGACCTGGGCCGTTTCAAACAGCTCCTCGCCCAGGCCGATATTCTGATCGATAACCACCGGCCGTCTCACCTGGAGGACCTGGGGCTTTCCTGGGAGGCGCTTCACGCCTTGAATCCGGCCCTGGTGTACGTTTCGATCACGCCTTACGGCCGCACCGGCCCCCGGGCCGGTCAGCCCGGTGACGAACTGACCCTGCTGCACGCCGGCGGCCTGGCCAACATGCTGCCGGCGCGGTCCGTGAACATCGACCGCCCCCCGGTCAAGCTGGGCGGGCACATGGCCGGTTACCACGGCGGCATCGCCGCGGCCCTGGCCTCGCTGGCCGCCGCGTTCGGCCGGGAGGAGGACAACGGCGCGGGCCAGCTCATCGACATCTCCATGCAGGATGTCATCATCAATCTGATCGCGCCGCCCATCACCGGCACGCGCTACCACCGCACGACCTGGAACCGCGTGCCGGATCGTCCGCCGGCCATGGGCCGCATGGAGACCAGCGACGGCTATGTCATCCTGGGCGCGGCCGACGACCACCACTTCCGGGCCGTGCGGGAGCTGATGGGCTGGCCGTCCTGGGCCGCCGGGGACGAGTGGGACGACATGCATTATCGGCACCACCACCTCATGGATATCGCCCCCCAGATGGAAGATTGGATGCGCCGCCAGAAAAAGGAGGACATCCACCAGAAGGCCGCCAAGAAGCGGATTCCCATCGGCCCGATCCGGTCGGCCAAGGACGTGATGGAGAGCGTGCAGTACGAGGCGCGGAATTACTTCGTCGAGGTGGAGCATCCCCAGGCCGGCAAGCACCGCTACGCGGGCTGGCCCTACCGCATGAGCGCTTCGCCGCCGAATGTCAGCCGTCCGGCCCCGCTCCTGGGGCAGCACAATGATGAAATTTTCCCCAATGTCGAACCCCGACCGGCCGCGCCCGCGCCCACGGATTCCGGCGGCCGGCTGCCTCTGAAAGGCATTCGGGTCCTGGATTTCAGTTGGGTTTGGGCCGGACCGTACGCCTGCATGCTCCTGGGCGATCTGGGGGCCGAGGTCATCAAGATCGAGGGACATCGCCGCACCGACCTGACCCGGCGCAGTTTCCCCTGGCCCCTGGCCGAGCCCGAACCCTTGCGCGTGCCGGCCAACCAGGGCCTCAGCTTCAACTCGGTCAACATGAACAAGAAGAGCCTGACCCTCGATCTCAGCCGTGACGAGGGCCGGGCCCTGGCTCTGCGTCTGGCCGCGAAGAGCGACGTGGTGCTGGACAACATGCGGCCCGGGGTCATGATCAAGATGGGCCTGGGTTACGAAGGTCTGATCAAGGTCCGGCCGGATATCGTGGTTCTGAATTCATCCAGTCGGGGCCTGGGCGGACCCGAGACCGAATTCCTGGGCTTTGCCACGATTCACGGCGCCATCGGCGGCGCGGCCTATTTGGCCGGTTACCCGGACGACCATCCCACCCACGGCTCGGCCGGGGACGTGGACATCATGAACGCCATGACCAGCGCCTTTGCCGTGGTGGCGGCGCTCAACCATCGCCGTCGCACCGGGCAGGGGCAGTTCATCGATTTCTCCCAGTGCGAGGGCGTGAGTTCGATCATCGGCGAGTATCTGCTCAGCTACGAGATGACCGGCCGCATCCCGGAACGGATGGGCAACGCGCATCCGCGCTACGCGCCGCACGCGGTCTACCCTTGTTGGGGCGTGGACCGCTGGCTGGCCATCGAGGTACATTCGGACGCCGAATTCGCGGCCCTGCTCAAGGTCATGGGCCGGCCCGAGCTGGCTCAGGACCCGCGTTTCTTCAACATGGAGGCGCGCAAGAAAAACGAGGCCGAGTTGGATCGTCTCATCGGCGAATGGACCCGGCAGCGGGACCGGGACTGGATGGTCGGTGAGTTTGTCCAGGCCGGGGTCATGGCCGCGCCCTCGCGGGACGCCATGGACATCTACGCGGACCGGCACCTCCGGGCGCGCGGCTCCATCGTGGGCGTCGAACACCCGGAGCTGGGCCTGCTCGAACTCATCGGACCCCAGTGGCGCATGAGCGGCCACCAGACGCCCCGCCGGCACGCGCCGCTCCTGGGCCAGGACAACCGTTACGTGCTGGGGGACATTCTGGGCCTTTCCGACCAGGAAATCGAGGCGCTCCGCCAAGACGACCTCATCATGTGACCAGGCCCGGGTCCGCGTTTGGCAAGCCCGGCCGGACCCGCCGGGACGGGATCGCGGTATATGGATAGGCTAAATCCTCATAACACGCCCGGGTTTCATCCCTTCGGCGAATTGATCGGTCTGACCTTCACCCGGGTCGAGCCGGGTTTTAGCCAGTGCCGGCTCCGGGTGGAGGACCGTCTGTTGAATCCCCACCATTCCCTGCACGGCGGCGTGATGTATTCCATGGCCGACACGGGCATGGGTGGGGCGCTCTATCCCCTGCTGGAAACCGGGGAGACCTGTTACACCGTGGAGATCAAGATCGCTTACTTTCGCGCGGTGCGGTCCGGCGACCTGGTCTGCGATTCCCGGGTGGTTCACAAGGGCAGGACCGTGGCCGCGATCGAGTCCGAGGTTCGTCTGGACGACGATACCCTGGTGGCCAAGGCCCTGGGCACCTTTTCCGTGGTTTCCAAAGACAAGAACGGCCGTTGATCGCCCCGGCTTGACACCCGCCTCCAATGCCGATAGGCTCAAATAAAGGTTGGGTTTAAGGCCTGTTTCGGCCGTCTTGCGACCGGCTGAGAGCAGGGAAGGGAAGCGGGCGGCATATGATCCAGAGCGCGTTGGACCTACGCGATCGGCGGGCCGGCTTTGCCGCGCTGGAAGCCGAAACGTTCGATCTTCTGGTCATCGGCGGCGGCATCACCGGCACGGGCGTGGCCCGCGACGCGGCCCTCCGCGGATTGCGCGTGGCCCTGGTCGAGGCCAACGACCTGGGGTCGGGCACGTCCAGCCGGTCCTCGAAGCTGATCCACGGCGGTATCCGCTACCTGGCTCAGGGAGACCTGGGCGTGGTGCGGCAGGCGGCCAATGAGCGCCGCATCCTCCGGCGGATCGCCCCGCACCTGGCCCTGACCAACCCCATGGTCGTCTTGGCCAAATCCAAGGTGGGACTCAAGGGTTTCCAGGCGGCCATCTGGTCCTACGAAAAGCTCGGCCACGTGGACAAGCACGAACGCCACGAGAACTGGGACCTCGACCATCTGAAGGAAGAGGAGCCCGCGGTCCGGGCCGAGGACTTCGCCGGGGCCGTTGTCTATCCCGAATATCTGACCGAGGACGGCCGGCTGGTCGTGGCCAACGCCCGCAGCGCGGCCGCGGCCGGCGCGGTGGTCATGAGCTATGCCGCGGCCCGGCGGCTGATCTTCGAGGGGGAGCGGGTCTCCGGGGCCGAGGTCGAGGGCACCCTGCCCGGCGAAACCCAGGGCTCCAGGGTCCGGGCCAAAGTGACGGTCAACGCCGCCGGCCCCTGGGTGGACGCGGTGCGGCTCCTGGAAGACCCCGGGGCCGACCGCCGGCTCCAGCTCACCAAGGGCATCCACCTGGTCTTTCACCGCGAGCGTCTGCCCGTGAGCCGCACCATCATCATGAACGCCGTGGACAAGCGGGGCATCTTCGCCGTGCCTCGCGGCCGGTTCGTTTACCTCGGCACCACCGACACCTTTTATCCCGAACCTTCCTATTGGCCCGAGATCACCCCGGACGACGTGCGCTACCTGCTCGATTCGGCCGAGCCGTACTTCCGCCTGGGGCGGCTCAAAGAGACCGACATCATCTCCGCCTGGGCCGGGCTGCGGCCGCTCATCGGCGAGGAGGGCAAGAAGCCCTCGGAGATTTCCCGCAAGGACGAGATCATGGAAGGCCCGGCCGGTCTGCTGTCCATTGCCGGGGGCAAGCTGACCAGCTTCCGGTCCATGGCCGAGCAGGTGGTGGACCGTTACGAAAAAATGGTCGGGCACAAATCTGAGCCTTCGCCCACGGACGAACAACCCTTGCCCGGTGGCGACTTCGACCTGTCCATGGAGGCGCTTCGTTCCCGCCTCGGAAGCCTGGGTTTTTCCCCGGACGACGCCTGGCGGGCGGCCCAGCTTTACGGCCGGGAGGCGCTCGATATTTTTGTCGAAGACCGGGGCCCGGCGGCCGAGGCCCGGCACGCCGTGCTCTCAGAAGGGGCCTTGACCCTGGAGGACTACTGGGTCCGCCGCAGCGCCAGGGCCCGCTTCGACGATAACGGCGGCGTGGGCGCGCTCGAAGAAGCGGCCGCCAGCATGGGCGTGCTTTTGAGCTGGTCCGAAGCGGAGCGGCGGCGTCAGATCGAGGGCTGCCTCAGCCGGCGCGGGCGCGAGCTGCAAGCCCTGGGTTTGGCCGAGGGCCTGTGAGGCCTGGCGCGGTTTCACGATTCATCCGTTTCTTAGCGGTTCCAACCGAAAACTTACAACGTCAGGAGATGGAACGACGTGGCTTCTTCCATTGTTGAAACCCTCCGGGCCGCGCTCGACCCCGACAAGGTGAAGACCGACCCGGCTTCGCTCAAGGATCGCCGACACGATTACTGGGTGCTGAGTCTCTTGGCCGATCAGCAAGGCCATGGCGCGCCCGCGCCGGCCTGCGTGGTCCAACCGGCCGACACCCAGGACGTGGTGACCGTGGTCAACGCCTGCCGGGAAGGCCGCGCGCCGCTGATTCCCTTTGGCCTGGGTTCCGGCGTTTGCGGCGGGGTTTGGGCCACCAGCGAGAGCGTGCTGCTGGACATGAGCGCCATGAACCGCGTGCTGGATATTAATTCGAACAACCTGACGGCCACGTTCGAGGCCGGGGTGCGGGGCGCGGACGCCGAGGCGGCCGTGAACCGGCAGGGCCTGACGATCGGCCACTATCCGCAGTCCATCGACGTTTCCGCCGTGGGCGGCTGGGTGGCCACGCGGTCGTCCGGGCAGTTTTCCAGCGCCTACGGCAGCATCGAGAACGTGCTCTACGGCCTGGAAGCCGTGCTGCCCAGCGGGGAAGTGTTTACCTCGCGGCCCACGCCCAGGGCCTCGGCCGGGCCGGACCTCAAGGAATTCTTCCTGGGCAGCGAAGGCCGGTTCGGGGTCATCACGGCCGTGACCTTTTCCCTGCGCTGGCAGCCCCAAAAGCGGGACTTGGCCGCCTTTCACGTGCCCGACATGGAGACCGGTTTCGAGGCCCAGCGGTACATGATCCAAAGCGGCTGGAACCCGCCGGTGATGCGGCAGTACGACGCGGTCGAGGCGGCCCGGCTTTTTCCGGGCCAAGCCATGAAAGGGCAGGGCATGCTCCTCCTGGTGCACGAAGGACCCACGGCCAAGGTCGAAGTCGAAGCGGCCGTCTGCGCCGAACTGGCCAAGGAGATGAACTGCCCGCCCGCGCCGGCCGAGGCCGCGGCCCGGTGGCTCGAAGAGCGCAACCACGTGCCCGGGTTCGAGGGTTTCCTGGAAAAGGGCATCATCCTGGACACCATCGAGGTCGCGGCCCCCTGGGACAAGATCGGGCCGATTTATGACAGCGCCATCGCTTCGCTGAAGGAGGTGGACCGGCTGCTGGTGGCCTCGGCCCATAGCTCCCACGCCTACCGCTCGGGCCTGAACCTGTACTTCACCTTTGTCGTTCGTCCCGAGGACCCGGCGCAAATGGCCGATGTTTACCGGGACTGCTGGCGGCGGGTCATGGAGGCCACCTTGGCCGGAGGCGGCGGCATTTCTCACCATCACGGCATCGGCCGCGTGCGGCGCGATTTCCTGTCCCGCGAAATCGGGCCGGCCGGCGTGGAAATCCTTCGGGCGGTTCAGGCCGCCCTCGATCCCGCGAACATCATGAATCCAGGAGTGCTCATTCCCGATGTCTAAAGCGGTGCTATCCATCGACGCCGGCACGACCAACGTCTCCACCATGGTCGTCGGGCCGGAGGGTGAGGTGCTCGGCCGGGCGGGCGCGCGTTACGCGCTCAACTACCCCGCGCCAGGGCAGGTGGAACAGGACGCGGAACAGCTCTTCGGCGCGGCGATGTCCGCCATCCAGGCCGCGTTGGCCGACGCCAAGCTCAAGCCCGGAGACATCAGCGCCATCGGCATCACCGGGCAGCGGTCCACGACCATTCTATGGGACCGGGCCACGGGCCGGCCCGTCTGTCCGGCCATCAGTTGGCAGGACCAGCGCGGCGCGGCCAAGGTTCCCGAGCTTCTGGCCCAGGGCTTTCTGGTCAACGCCATCACCGCGGCCACCAAGCTCGAATTCGCGCTTGACCGGGCCGAACAGGGCTGGGAGCGGATGCGGCGCGGCGAGCTGGCCTTTGGCAACGTGGACAGCTTCCTGGCCTGGCGCTTGAGCGGCGGGGCGGTGCATGCCACGGACCTGTCCAATGCCTGTACCACCGGCTACTACAATTTCTTCGGCGGGGGCTGGAACGAGAAGCTGTGGGAGCATCAGAAGCTCGATGCGTCGCTCTTTCCCGAGCTTGTGGACACCTCGGCCGTGATCGGCGAGACGTCCAGCCAGGTCTTCGGGGCCGCGGCGCCCATCGGGGCCTTGGTCGGAGACCAGCAGGCCGCGCTCTACGCGCAGGGCGGCCTCTCGCCCGGCATGGGCAAGGTCAGCTTCGGCACGTCGGCCACCTGCAACGTGAACATCGGCCCGCAGATCATGGGCGCACCCGGCGCGTACCCGCTGATCGAGTGGCGGCGGGGCTCCGAGACCATCTACTGCCTGGAGGGCATGGTCATCACGGCCGGCGCGATTTTTGGCTGGCTGGCCCATGGCCTGGGCCTCGTTCCGGACGCGGCCGCTTCGGCGGCCGAGGCCGCGATTGTGCGGGACACCCACGGCGTCTTTTTCCTGCCGGCTCTGCAAGGTTTGGGCTCCCCCCACGGACAACCCGACCGGCACGGCCTGATCGGCGGCCTGACCCTGGGCGTGACGCGGGCCCACCTCCTCCGCGCGGCCATGGAGGGCGTGGCTTTCCGGGTGCGGGAAATGCTGGATGCCTTTTACGGCACGTCCGGCTTGGACCGGCCCGATGTCCTGCGCGTGGATGGCGGCGCGGCCGAGAACGACGTGCTCATGCAGATCCAGGCCGACGCCCTGGGCTACCCGGTGGAACGCATGGACCCGGTCGAAGCCACGGCCTTTGGTGCGGCCCTGCTGGCCGGCGAAGCCGTGGGCCTGTGGGAACCTTTCAGCACCGGGAACATGCGCCGCGTCTCCCGCACGTTCGAACCCAAATGGAACGAAACCAAACGCGAAGAGCGGTTCGCCTGGTGGAAAGAGGCATGTGGATTGTAGATGTTGCACGTCGTTCCAGGGCAGAGCCCTGGAACGGGCGGATAGAATCGAAGCTCTCCGGGCGGCGAAGCCGCAAGAGGCGCACACAACCATAAACCTTTTGGCGCTGGATAAGTGACCATTACTTGCCTTGCTTCTTGTTCCGAGCTTTTTTGTTAAGCGTACCTTGCTTAACCGAATGACCCGATTGCCTTACGTCCTCTTGTCCCTTCGGGACCCGGACGTTGTCCGGGCCACCCTGATCTCGTTACATGGTAGGCAAAACCAATCGTGTCCGACGTAACCGTACAATTCCTGGGCAGTGGGGACGCCTTTGGCAGCGGGGGCCGGGACCAGACGTGCATTCACGTCGCGGCCGAGGGCTTTCAGTTCCTGATGGATTGCGGGGCCTCGGCGCTTGCGTCCATGAAGCGCCAAGGCGTCCGCCCGTCCGCCATTGACGCCATCCTCATCACCCATCTGCACGGCGACCATTTCGGCGGCATTCCCTTTTTTGTCCTGGACGCCCAACTCGTTTCCAAGCGCACCAAGCCGCTCCTCATTGCCGGCCCGCCCGATCTTGAGCGCCGGATTCACGCGGCCATGGAGGTTTTCTTTCCGGGATCATCCAGCGTAAAACAGAAATTTTCCATCGCATACATCGAGCTGGCGGCAGAGGCGCCCACGTCCGTCGGACCGTTCACGGTGATTGCCTTTCCGGTGGTGCACGCCAGCGGCGCGCCGGCTTATGCCCTGCGGGTAGCCTATGCGGGAAAAACGATCGCTTATTCCGGAGACACCGAATGGACCGACGCGCTGGTGCAAGCGGCTCAAGACGCTGATCTGTTTATCTGCGAGGCCTACTTCTTTGACAAGAAGGTGAAGAACCACCTGGACTATCAAACCCTGATGGCCCATTGCCCTGAACTAAAATGCCGCCGAATGATCCTGACCCACATGAGTAACGACATGCTCTCCCGGCTGCCTCTGGAAATCGAAGCGGCCCAGGACGGCGCCCGCATCGTCCTGTGAACCCTGCTCGACCGCACTGAAACGCGGGCAAAACCTCTACGAATTTTTTCTTCAAATGATACCATGGCGGCCGAAGCAGGCGACCCTGGCGGATTTTTGGTCACATTTTTGAGCCGGGGCGAGTCTAATGAGATAAAGGGATCAACACGGGTCCGGTCGCGCTAGGATGCAGGTGCGAACAATCCCGGATTGGAGGTCGGATTTTCCATGAAGCCGAGCACGGAAGAGTTGGCTGAGCGGGCCCGCCAAGGCGACAGGGACGCGCTGGAAGGCCTGGTGCAACGCATCCGGGACAAGATTTACGGCCTGGCCTTGAAGATGCTGGGCCACCCCCAGGACGCCGAGGACGCGGCCCAGGAAATCCTGATCAGGATCATCACCAACATCGGCGGGTTTCGCGGGGAAAGCTCCTTTGAAACCTGGATGTACCGCGTTTCTTCCAATCACTTGTTGACGACACGGAAACGCCGGGCCGAAAAGATCGGCTTCCCGCTCGAACCCATCGAGAACCTGGACATGGACGCCGCGTCCGGAATCCCGCCGATTTCCTTGCCCAATCCCGAGAACAAGCTTCTGGTCGAAGAGGCCCGGATGCGCTGCGTTCAGGCCATGCTTTTGGGTTTGAACCGCGACGAGCGCCTGGCCTTTATCCTGGGGGAGGTTTTTCAGGTGACGGGCGAGGAGGGCGCGCGAATCCTGGACATCACGCCGGTCACCTTTCGCAAGCGTCTTTCCCGAGGGCGGGACCGCATGGGAAAATTCATGAAACAATGCGAGCTGGTCAACCCCACGGCTGCCTGCCATTGCGCGCGGGTCGCCTCGGACGGGATGCGGGACGGCTGGCTCAAACCTGACCGGTTTCTTTTCGCCGGCAAGAAGTGCAATCCGCCGGATAAAAGCAAGCTCCAGGCGTCACTCGACGAGTGGGACCGGATGAAAAAGATGGCCGAGGTCTTTCGGAAATACCCGGAATACCGCGCCCCGGAATCGTTCGTGGCCTTGGTCCGGGATGTGCTGCACTTGAGCGAAGCCAACACCTGACATCTATAATAAGGAGAGGAACAATGGTCGCCCAGAACCGAGACGGCTTCGTCCGATTGGCCAACAGCGGGCTTCACAACTGTTTCGGATGCAGCCCCAGCAACCCCCAGGGCATGTACATGGAGTTTTACGCCGACGCGAAAAAAGAGTCCGTGGTCTCCTGGTACGCCGTGCCGGCCCATTTGTGCGGTTGGGGCGACGTGGTCCATGGCGGCATCGTGGCCACCATGCTGGACGAAGCCATGGGCTGGGCCTGCATCACCATCCTGCAAAAATTTCTTCTTTCCAAATCGCTGAACGTCACGTATTCGAAACCCGTGTTGACCGGCCGGGACATCCGGGTCGAGGGCCGCGTGCTGGGCGTGAGGAACGAAAGAGAAGCAACCATGCAGGGCCGGATTTACAACGACGCCGGCGAACTTTGCGCCGAATCGTCCAGCGCGGTTTCGCTTTTCCCCCTGGAAGTCGTCAAAAAAATGGGCATCGTTGACGACGAGATGATCCGCTTTTTTGAAGCCGAGTGGAATCTCCCTCCCAGCGCCTGACCGGCGGAAAAACGCACGCTAGCCCTTCTTATTCGATCTCGAATTTGATGCTGGTTTCGGTCCAATCCGAGGTCGGGGTCTGGCGCACCTTTTCGATCAGGTTTCTGAGTTCCCGCATGTGGTTTTCGTCCAGCGGATGAAAGAACTCGCCCGGCTCACCGCGCAAGGCAAAGGCCGGGGTATCGAGCAAGGCCAGGGCCTTGAGGGTCTCGACGCCTTGGGAACCGGATACTTCCAACCCGAAGCGCATGTCCGGCGCGGGCAGCTTGTACACCTGCCCGGCCTCGACGCGGCCGTCCGGGTGGCTGGGGTTGGGGAAAAGCACGGCCACGCGCTTGTCCGTGGTGATGTCCAGGATGGTGACGTACCCGTCGCGGTCGCTGGTGAAGCTCAGGGTCAGGGGGTCGCCCTGGCGGAAGCGGGCCTTGTTCAACTTGAGGATCAGGCGAAACGGCGAGGACGGGTTTTTGAGTTCCACGAGGTCCTGCAGGAAAAGGTCGTAATCCTCGGACCGGTAAACCGTTTTTTCCACGTCCTTGAGGATTTCGGCTTCGGGCTGTTTCTGGTAGGCGATTTCAAGCACGGTCTCCATGCGGCGCAGGCGGCGGTATTCGCCCAGGACGCCCAGCAGGGCCAGTTCGGGCAGGATGTCGTCCGGCGCGGCTTCCTGGACGGCCTTTTGGTAAGCCGTCTCGGCCGACATGATTTGGGCGTGGTCTTCCGGCTTCAGGCTGGGGCCTTCGTCCTGTTCCACGCCGCGCACGTTGATCTGGCCGGTGTGGCTCAGCCGGTTGGCGGGTTGGCCGGGCAGGATGGACCGTTTGTTTTGGATCAGGGCCGGCAGCCGTTTCACGCCGCTGGCGGCGTTGGCGGCCAGGGCCTGGACCTGAGGCGGCGGGCCGCCGCTGGGAGCCTGGCTTTTTTCCAGACCGACCACCACCGTGGCCGGGCCTTGCCAGGTCTCCTGCACGGCGCTGACGAAATAGACCAATTTGATTTCAGCGCCGTCGCCCAGGGTGATGCGGTCCCCCATGCGGATTTTCATGAAGGCCCGGGCCTGGGCCGGCTCTTTCTGAAAGGCTTCGTTGAAATACGTGGCCTGGCCCTTGAGCCGGGTGATCAGGCCCACGTCGGCCGGGGCGTTGTCGGCCGCACGAGCCAGGGGCGCGGCCAGGGCCAGGCACAGGAGCATCGCCGGGATCAGGACCAGCGGACTCGGAATCGAATGACCTCGCTTCATGATTCTGTCTCCCCGTTATCTTCAAGGTTCAAAATTTCCACCACCTCCACCTCCTGCTGCCGTCCCTTGACCGGGCGGCTCTCCCGGCCGCCCACGGTCACGCCCGGACCCGCGGCCGCCAGCGTTTCCACGCTGGCCACGATCCGCCAGCCCAGTTCCTTGGTCAGCCCTTCCAGGCGGGAGGCGGTGTTGACCGTGTCGCCGATGGCCGTGAATTCGATCCGTTTTGGGGAGCCGATGTTGCCGATGACCGCCGGTCCGGTGTGCAGCCCCACGCCGATGCGGAAGGGCGGCAGGTCCCGGCCGGGGAAGCGGTCGTTCATGTAGCCGGCGAAGCCTTGCGCGTTTTCGACCATGGCCAGCGCGGCCCGGATGGCGCGCCGGGCGTGGTCGGCGTGAGGCACGGGCGAACCGAAGATGGCCATGATTGCGTCGCCGATGAACTTGTCCACCGTGCCGCCGCCCTTGAGGATGGGTTCGCAGGCGCGTTCGAGGTAGGCGTTGAGCATCTCGACCACCTCGGACGCGGACAGGCGTTCGGACATGGTGGTGAAGTTGCGGATGTCGGAAAAGAGCACGGTCACGGGCAGGGTCTCGCCGCCCAGGTCCGGGCGATGGCCCGTGGCCAACAGTTTTTCCACGACCTCGTCCGAAACGTACTGCCCGAACATGCCTCTCAGGCGGGTCCGCTCCTTTTCCTCGCCGGTCAGTTTGACGGCTAGCACGCCCAGGTAGCTGAGGGCCACGCCCTCCTGCATGCCGGTCACGGGCAGGATGCGGTCCAGGCGAAAGAGCATGTAGCCGGCCAGGGCCGCGATCACGACCAGGGCCAGGCCGGTGAACAGACCGGGCCAGAGGCGCAGGCGGAAAAAGAGGGCGAAGGCCAGCAGGATGGTCAGGCTGAAAACGAGAGGCGGCAGCCAGTTCGGGAGTGGTCGGGGGTAACGGCCGGAAAGCATGGTCTCGATGATATTGGCGTGCACCTCGGGACCGCTCATCACCCGCCCGGGCCGGCCCAGGAAGCCTCGGGCGTAGGGCGTGAGGTGGATGTCCTGAACGCCCACGTGCTCGCCGGCGATGATGATGATTTTGTCCTTGAGCACCTGAAGCCGGGGGTCCTGGAGCGCGTCCGGCGCGAGCAGCGCGGCCAGGGACAGGCGCGGGACCGTGCCCGGCGGGCCGGTATAGCCGATGGGGTAGGTCTGGGGCGCGTTGGCGAAGTAGGTTCCGTTAATCCGCCAAGATGGGGCGTTCGGGTCAAGCCCCAGGGCGTGGACGGCCATGAGCGCGGCCATGGACAGACGGGGCGGATCGGGCGCGGCCGACAGCGCGGGCATGAAACGCCGGACCGCGCCGTCCGGGTCGGAATAGAAATTGGCCAGCCCGATGTCGGCCAGCCCGCCGGGCAGGACAAAGAAATAATCCTGGATGGGCAGCAGCAGCTCGGAATGGCCCTGCCGGTCCGCGGCCAAGGCTCCGCTGAGGAAGACCCCGCCGCCGGCGAGCTGCTCCCGCAGGGGCAGGTCAAAGGTGCGGCTGGCTTCGCTTTCCCCCAACTCGATCTTACGCAACCAGGACTCGGCGCTGACCGAAAAGAGGTAATCCATGACGATGAGCCGGCCGCCCGCGGCCCGGATCGTTTCAATGGCCTTGGCGAAATGCGGCCCCCAGAAGACCAGCGGCTCGTCGCGGTACATGAGCAGGGCTTCGTCGTCCACGGCCACGATGACCGTGTGCAGCGGGATGTGCCGCCTTCCGGTCAGGGTGTGCCAGGCGTCGTAATACTGGGAGTCGAAGTCGTCCAGCCAGCCGGCCCCCCAGGTCAGCCCGGTGGCCAGGCAGACGAACAGGATCACGGCCGCACGGGTGAGCGCTTTTTTCCAAGGCGCGGCCACCGGCCTTTCGGTCGGGCTTTCGGAAGCCGGGTCCTGTCTCTTGATCCAAGACATGCGTTTTCCGCAGGGACCGTCAGGACGCGGGTTTCTGTTCCAACGCCACCCGGGTGGATTCCAGGAAACGGCTGAGCATGTTGAAGTAGCTCACGCACAGGATCAGTTCCGTGGCCTGGCGCACGCCGTAGCGGTCCACGATTTTTTCCAAGGTCTCGTCGGACAGCCGGACGTCGCGGCTGATCTCGTCGGCCACGCGGCAGAGCAGGTTGTCCTCCTCGGTCAGCGAACCCACCGGGTCCTCGGCGGCGATAATCGCGATCTCCTCGTCACGCACCCCGGCCCGGCGGGCCACGGCCACGTGCTGGGTCCATTCGTAGTTCGAGCGGGTGACGTGGGCCACGCGCAGCACCGCGATTTCGCGACCCCGCGGGTCGAACTCGCTTTGGGTCAGGATGGACATGGCCAGCTGCAAAAAGCCGGGGAAGCTGGCCGGCGCGTTGGCCACCATGCGGAAGACGTTGAGCGGCGGGAGCTTGGCCAGGGTCTCTTGGATTTCGACCGATAGTTGGTCGTTTTCAGGCAAGGGGATCAGGGCTGACATACGGTTCACCTTAATTATAGGCTCGGGGTTTTGTCGGCCCAGGGCCGGGCCGATTCAAAGGCGGCCGAGGCCTGGAGCACGGTCAGGTCGGCGAAGCGGCGGCCCACGATTTGCAGGCCGATGGGCAGGCCTTCCTTGGAAAAGCCAGCCGGCGCGCTGGCCGCCGGGCTGAGGCTCAGGTTGAAGGGCGAGGTCAGCGGGCTCCAGTTGCGGTAGTCGATCGGCACGCCCTCCAAGGCCTCCTTGGGGAACACCCCGGCCTTGAACGGCAGGATGGGCAGCGTGGGCGCGAGCAGCAAATCGTATGTCGCGAAGAAGCGGCGCACCCGGTCTTGAAACTCGGTCCGCTTGATGTGGGCCTGGGTCACGTCCGCGGCCCGGAGCCTGAGCCCGGCCTCGACCATGAGCACCAGGCCCGGGTCCAGGCGGTCCCGCCACGTGGGCAAATCCTTTTCCAGCATGCCGGCCATGCCTGACAGCCAGAACACGCCGAAGACCTCGCCCATGTCGCCCAAGCCGGGATCGACCTCCTCGACCGTCGCGCCCAGCGTTTCAAAGACCCGGGCGGCCTCGGCCGTGGTCTGGGCCACCTGCGGGTCCACGTAGGGCGCGAAGCCCAGGTTGGGGCTGTAGGCCAGGCGGAGACCACGGACGCCGTCGTTCATGCGGCCCACGTAGTCGGCCGGAGTCCCTTCCAGGGAGAGCGGGTCAGCCTCGTGCGGCCCGGCCATGACCGACAGCATCAGGGCCGCGTCGGCCACGGTCCGGGTCATGGGGCCGGCGATGGAGAGCATGTTCAGGGCCGAGGCCGGCCAGACCGGCACGCGGCCGTAACTGGGCTTGATGCCATAGATGCCGCTGAAGGACGAGGGGATGCGGATGGAGCCTCCCCCGTCCGTGCCCACGGCCAAAGGCCCCAGGCCGGCCGCGATCTGGGCCCCGGCCCCGCCGCTGGAGCCGCCCGGGGTTTTGTCCAGGTCCCAAGGATTTCGAGTGATACCCGTAACCAAGCAATCGGTGACGCCCTTGTGCCCGAACTCCGGGGTGCAGGTTTTGCCGATCATGATGCCGCCGGCCTGCTTGAGCCGCGCGACCAGGGGCGCGTCCTTGCTGGGCACGTACTCCTCGTACATCTTGGAGCCGCGCATGGTGCGCACACCCTTGGTATAGACCAGGTCTTTCACGGAAAAGGGCACGCCGTGCAGCGGCCCGAGCGGGTCGCCCTTCATCACCGCGGCCTCGGCGCGCTTGGCTTCCTCGATGGCCGCATCCACGGTCAGGGTGCAAAAGGCGTTGATCGTGGGTTGGGCGGCCTCGATGCGCTTATACAGATCAATGACGATCTCCACCGGGGAAAGCTCTTTGGTTCGGATTCTCTCGGCCATCTCGACCGCGGTCATAAAGGCTAGGCTCACGAGGTTCTCCTTGTAGCTCTTCCTGGCACGGACATCTTGCCCGTGATGCATGGGTGGGCCTGCCGCGCTGGAGCGAAACGAAAACGGGACGCCCGAGCGACGGGCGACGCATGCGTCGCCCCTACCGCGACATCGGCAACAACAATCGTGATGGCCACGGGCTAGCGGCCTTTGAACTCCGGCTTTCGTTTTTGCATGAAGGCCATCATGCCTTCCTTGCAGTCCTCGGTCTGCATCAGGGGCCGAAGCTGGAGATAGACGTGGTGGACGTGCTCGCCAAAGGGTTCACTGAGACCCATGCGCATCATGCGCTTGGAGGCCTGCACGGCCAGGGGCGCGTTGTCCGCGATCTCGCGGGCCAGGGCCAGGGCCTCGTCCATGACCTTGTCCGCGGGCACGACGTGGGAAACCAGCCCCAGGGCCAGGCTTTGCTCCGCCGTCAGGGTCCGGCCGGTGAAGATGATCTCGGCCGCCTTGGACCAGCCCACCAGGCGCGGTAGGAACCACGTGCCGCCGGATTCGGGCACGATGCCCACCTTGGTGAAAGCCGCGGCCAGCTTGGCCTTGTCGGACATGATGCGGATGTCGCAGCCCAGGGCCGTGTCCAGACCGTAGCCGGCGGCCGAGCCGTTCAGGGCGCAGATCACGGGCTTGTCCATGGCTTGAAGCACGGTGGGCGGGGTGTTGCGGATGTCAATGGTCGTGGAGACCTTGTCGGAAATGAGGGCCTGGCCGCCCTGGCCGGTCTGCGCCCTAAGGTCCAGGCCGGCGCAGAAGGCGCGGCCCGTGCCGGTGAGCACGACCACGTAAACGTCCGGGTCCTCGTTGGCCTTGAGCAGGTCGTTCATGAGCTTACCGAGCATGGGCACGGAGATGGTGTTCATGCGATCGGGCCGGTTCAGGGTGATGGTGGCGATGTGGTCCTTGACGTCGTAAAGGACCTCGGGGGTTTGTTCGGGCGCGGTCTGTTCGCTCATGGGTTTCTCCTTCGGGTTTCCCCTGTTGTTCCTTGGGGATATTGTCGTGATGATAGGGTCGGTTTAAAATTTACCTCAGGTACTGGTCAATGCCTGAGCAGGCATGGCCGCTCGCGGCCATGGCACCCAGACTTCGTTGCTATCTCACCGTCCAATCTGACGATTCATGCCGGTCCCCGGAGGGGACCAATTTTGAATAGCCGTGGGTGAAACCCACGGTTGCGATGCGACAATGAACGCCTCAACCCCGGATGGGGCTGAACTTCTCCGAAATTTTCCAACGATCATTTGTTCAACCCCCTTCGGGGGTTGGGTCAGATGACGATTTCACGATCCACGGGTTTCACCCGCGGCTACTCAAATTCGATCCCTTCGGGATCGTCTAAAACGCGGCCGCAAGCCGGTTGAAGGGCCACGCCTCTAGGATGTGGAACCCTCCTTGGCCGAGCCGCTTTGTTCGAGCCGGGCCGCCAGATGAAAGACAACCCAGGCGCCGCAAAGGTCGCAGTCCACGTCGTTGCCGTAACAGCAATAGGGGGAGACGAACTCGTGGCCTTCCAGGTAGAGGGGCAGAACGAGTTTCATGGACGGGCAGTTGTCCGTGACCGCCTTGGAGTTTTCGGACAGCATCAGCTCCAGGCTGCGGCCGTGGTTGCGGACGAGCTGGGGGTATTTCTTCTTGAGGCGCATGACCTCGCGCACGGCCTGGTCCCGTCGTTCGAGAGTTCCCCACGTATGCGGAGAATGGTCAACGCGCGTGGGCACGTAAAAGGAAAAGGTCAGACCCTGGATGCGGAGCGGCGGCAGGGATGGGATCAGGTCTTCCAGCGCGTCCTCGTTGGCCTGCGTGACCACGCACTGCACCAGGACCGGCGGGGTAAAATCCTGGGGCAAATTTTTAAGCGTGCGCAGGACCCGCTCGAAGGAACCCTTGCCCCGGATGCTGTCGTTGACCTCGGCCGGACCGTCCAAAGAAACCACGTACTGGGTCCGGGGCAGGTCCAGGAGAGGCAAGGTGCCGTTGGTGGTGATGATGTTGTGATCGAACAGGAGCACCCCTTGCTCCAGCACGTCGGGCCGGAGCAACGGTTCGCCGCCCATCCAGAGCATGGTTGTGAGACCGTGACGCTCTTTCCGCTCCCGAATCTTACCCAGCATCTCGGCCGTGTCCATCTCGCCCGACGGGTCGTTGGGGTTGTCGTCGCGGAAGACAAAGCAGTGCTTGCAGCGCAAGGTGCAGCGATTGGTGATATTGACCATGGCCGCGGGGAACGGCCGGTCCGGAGCAGGGGAGGCGTTCATGGGCGTGGCCTTGTGGGTTCGGGGTTTTTGGGTGTGTTCAGCCGTTTTTTTTCGTCTATCATATTTCCCTGATTTTGCCAACGAGAAAAAAAAGACCGCTCCGGGGCGGCCTTTATTTTTTTATTTTAGAAACAGCATGTTAGGTTATGGAGGCATTCATCAACGCGCCAGGAGCCGGGTTTCTATCGAACGATTTGTCGGCCATGCCGTGGGTTTATCTAAGCGGGTTTGATCTCTCAACAGCGCTCGAAGCAGGCAGCCGCCCTGCCTTTTGCACCACACTCTTGTTGGAGGCGTTCGCGAACGACCCCTACCGCTAAAGGAAACCGTAGGGGCAGGCCCCTGTGCCTGCCCGCACCCAAAGCAAGTTCTACTGAGAACGGGTTAAGGAATGGGAAAAGGGGTCAGGAGCCTTTTTCAAATGCCAAGTCCGAAAATCGGTGCTAGGGGCCGACGCCTTCCCACCAAGTGCGGCATTGCATCTGAAAAAGGCTCCTGACCCCTTTTCCGTTCCGAGAATCGTGCCTTAGAAGGCCTCGGCGGTCATGGCGAAGCCGATCACTTCCTGCTCGTTCTCCTCGGACTTGGTCAGCCCGCCGTCGATCGCGGCCAGGGTCAGGTCGATCAGCTTGCTCCCCACGCTGTCCAGGGTTCCCTGGCCGTCGGCCATCTCCCCGGCGTTGAAATCCATGTCGTCAACCATGTGGTTAAACAGGGTCGAGTTGCTGGCCACCTTGACCACCGGGGCCAGGAAGGCGCCCACCGGGCTGCCTCGCCCGGTGGTGAAAAGGATGATCTGGGAGCCGCCGGCCACCAGCCCGCCCAGGGACTCGACGTCGTAGCCGGGCGTGTCCATGAGCACCAGGCCCTGGCGCTTGGGTTTGTCCGCGTATTGCACGACTTCCTGGATCGGGGAGGTTCCTCCCTTGAGCACGCAGCCCAGGGATTTTTCCATGATGGTGGATAGCCCGCCCTCCATGTTGCCCGGCGCGATGACGTGCAGGGCATAGGGTCCCAGCCGGCGATGGGTCTCTTCTTCCTTGCCGGTGATCAGCTTGCGTACCTGTTCGCAAACCTCGGCGTCCACGGCCCGGCCCATGAGCAGATGCACGGTGCCGATCATCTCGGTCGTCTCCGATAGGATGGCCGTGCCTCCCCGGGAAATGACCCAGTCGGCCACGCGGCCCACGGCCGGGTTGGCCGTGATGCCGGACAAGGCGTCCGATCCGCCGCACTCCAGCCCGATGGTCAGGGCGCTGACCGGATGCGGTTCCCGCTTCTGGTCGGCGATGGCCGCCCACAGGGATTGGGCCAGCTCGATGCCCTGGCGCGTGGCCTTGCGCGTGCCGCCCACGCTTTGGATTTCAAAGAAGGCGGTCTTCTTGCCGGCCTTGGCCGCCTCCTGGGAGAGCCTTTCGGCCTTGATGCCTTCGCAGCCCAGCCCCACGGCCAGGACCGCGCCCACGTTGGGATGGGTGGCGCAGCCCACCAGGGAGCGCACGGCTCGGGGTATGGGGGCGCAGCCCAGGGTGTGTTCCAGGACCACGGCCTGGGGCACGGCGCGTCCGATGGCCCGGGCCACGCCGTCGGCGCAGGAGACGCTGGGCAGGATGAGCAAACGGTTGCGGACGCCGGGAGGTCCCACCGGCCGGGTGTAGCCCAGGAAGGTTTCTGGGCCGAAGGGGGCCGGGCCGGGCGCGCCCGAGGGCCGGATGTCGTCCAGGCTCGGTGGAGGCGGGGTGCCCAGGTTGTGGGTGTGCACCCAGGCGCCCGGGGCCACGTCTTCCTTGACGCAGCCGATGGGCTGGCCGTACTTGAGCACGGTCTCGCCCGAGGCGATGTCGGTCACGGCGATCTTGTGGCTGGCCGGGATGTGATCTTTCACCGTGATCCGGCCGCCGTCGGGCAGGGAGACGACCTCGCCGGGATCAAGGTCTTGCAAGGCCACGGCCACGTTGTCCTTAGCGTCGGCATGGAGGAGGGGCATCGCGGATTTCCTTTTTTGTAAGATGAGATTTGTCGCCGAGCAGTATATCACAAAGCGCGGCCGCCCGGGGCCTGACGGCTCCAGCGGGCGGCCAAAGCTAAAAGGTGCCTAGCGGTTGAAGCGGCGGTCCCAGTCGAACTCCCGGTCCGTGACAACGTCCTCGATGCGCTGCAGCCGGCGACTGAGCCCGTCAAAGGTGCGTTTCAGCCGGCCCAGGGCCTGGCCGCGGGAGTTGACATAGGAATCATAGAATTCGCGGCTGTCCTCGGAAGTGAAGGCCATCACCGGCTCGGGCTTCATCAGCAGGGCGGCCAGGAGATACAGACCCAGCACCGGCCAGAACCCGGTGAAGAGGAGCAGTATCACGGCCACGAAGCGCGTCCAGAACACGGAGACGTCCAGGTACTCGGCGATGCCCCGGCAGACGCCCAGGATGGCGCCGTGCCGGGAACGGTACAGTCCGCGCAGGTCTCTTCTGGCAAAGTCTCTCATCTCAGTTTTTCCTTTCCGGGTCCAACAGGATCGTCTCCAGCGCGGCGATCCGCTTTTCCATCTTTGAAAGCCCATCGTACAACTCCTGGATGGTCCGGGTCTCCTCATCCCGTTGGGCGCGGCTCCCGCGGTTCGGCCAGGTCGGCTCTCCCTTGAAGAGGCGGAGGAGGGCCACGGCCAGTCCGCCCAAGGCGGCCAGGACGACCAGGGGGATGAGCAGGATCATGGCAACGAGCGCGTGCATGGTTTTGTCCTTGTACCTGCAGTGTAGGCGGCCAAAAAGCGGCTGTCAACCCGCCATCAACCGGCCATTTCCCCGCCGTTTCACCGCCATTTCACCATTGATCCATCATTGATCCATCATTGGTTGGCGGTGAATTCACGGCGGCTAAACAGCGGTTTCGTCCTCGCCCTTTTTTCGGGAGGCCTTGAGCGCCTCGAGTTCGGCCTCGATGTCCTCGTCCTTTTTCAGGCGGTCGAACTGGTCCTCAAGGGACGACGGCCGAAAGGCGTTGACCAGGTCGGCCTCGGCCTCCATGCGCTCGATCCGGTTCTCGAACTGCTCGAAGCGAATCCAGGCGTCCGAGCTGTCGAAGCGGCGCAGTTCCTCCTGGGCCTGACGCCGGCGGTAGGCGTGGATGTGCCGCTGCACCAGCAGGCGCTGTTTTTCCTTGGTGGAAGCCAGTTTTTCCTCGAGCTGCCGGATGTCGTCCTGGTACTTGGCCACCAGGGCTTCGCACTCGACCACTTCCCGTTCCAGCACCTCGGCCCGCTCCTGCCAGCGCCGTTTTTCCATGAGCGCCTCCCGAGCCAGATCCTCCCGGCCTTTGTCCACGGCCAGGTTGGCCTTGGCTTCCCAGTCCCGGGCGCGCTTGCCGGCCTCGTCCTGGGCCCGGCCCACTTTTTTGCAGTTGGCCATGGCCGAGGCGCAGGAAGCCTTCATCTCGACCAGGGTGTCCTCCATCTCCTGGATCATCAGCCGGATCATCTTTTCCGGATCTTCGGCCCGGTCGAGCATGGCGTTGATATTGGCGTTCACGATGTCGCGGAATCTTGAGAAGATGCCCATCTTGTTTCCTCCTTGAGGCGAGTTGACCTGCCGCTTTTTAAGAGCAGGAAGAATGCCAAAGCATAAAGTTGTTGTTATTTCATAGACTTTGATTTGCGGTGCCAAGTTGGGTCGCATTTGCCGAATGGTTGTTTTTGCCAGAAAATGAGAAAAATGACATAACTGTGTAGAGATCGCCATGATCGAACCTGGAGTCCAATCCGAAACCAAAGACACTTCCTCCCGGCCCCGGATGGGACGCGGCCAGCCCCTGCGGCGCTCCGAGAACCTCCGGGACCTCGCCACAGGTCTCGCAGTTATGGCGAGGGAGCACCGCCCAACTCGGGAAGGCATTGATTTCAGTGTTCACCACTTCGTTGGATTTGGAGAAGACGCCCATCTCATGTCCTCCTTGGCGCGTTAACTTGCCCTTTGCTCAAGGCAGGAAGAATGCCAACCCGCAAAACTCCATAATTTCAAGGCATTTCGTTGCTAAAAGCCATTGACTTTCGAAAATCTTTAGGGTATTTTTGCGCAAGACTGGCGAAATCAACTACAATGTAGCGAAATTTTTCATGGAAAAGCCCGGCTCCATTTTCGAAAACGACGAATCCGCCCTGGACCGACCGGGTCGCGGTGAGGCCTTGGGTCAGTCCGAGGCCTTTTTGTCCTTTATGGAACGCCTGTCGGCCGTGGCCGAGGTGGACCGGCCGGTACTCATCATCGGCGAGCGCGGCACGGGCAAGGAACTGGCCGCGGCCCGGCTGCACTTCCTTTCCCGGCGTTGGCAAGGCCCGCTGGTACCGCTCAACTGCGCGGCCCTGTCCCCGTCGCTCATCGAATCCGAGCTGTTCGGCTACGAGGCCGGGGCGTTTACCGGCGCGGCCAAGCGACGCATCGGCCGGTTCGAAGTGGCCCATGGCGGCACCTTGTTCCTGGACGAGATCGCGAATATCCCTTTGGAAGTACAGGAGAAAATCCTGCGGGTGGTGGAATACGGCGGGTTCGAGCGCGTGGGCGGCACCCAGACCGTGCAGGTGGACGTGCGCATCGTGGGCGCGACCAACGTGCATCTGCCCACCCTGGTGGCTTCGGGCCGGTTCAAGCAGGACCTCTTGGACCGGCTTTCCTTCGAAGTTCTGGCCTTGCCGCCGCTCAAACAGAGGCAGGGGGACGTGCTATTCCTGGCCCAACACTTCGCGGCCCGCATGGCCTATGAACTCGAACGCGAGACCGTGCCCGAGTTCACGGCCGTGGCCCAGGCCGCTTTGGAGGCCTATGCCTGGCCGGGCAACGTGCGCGAACTGAAAAACGTGGTCGAACGCGCCGTGTACCGCGCCCCGGACGACCGCATCTCCGAGATTGTTTTCGATCCCTTTCAAGGCGTTCTGGAAACATGCGGCCCCGAGCCGGAAAAAGCGGCTCCGGCAACGGCAGGGCCAGCGCCCACGCTTCTACCTCAGCCGCTAGTCGAATCGCCCGAGACTTCGCTGCCTGACGCTGTCCGCGATCTGGAAATCCGGCTGCTGCGCCAGGCCCTGGAACGCGCCCGCTACAACCAACGGGCCGCGTCCGAAATTCTGAAGGTCAGCTACCACCAATTCCGCGGCCTGTACCGCAAATACCGGGAGGCGCTGGACCCGGAATCCGGTTCTGGTGGCGAGGGAGATGATGCTCAAGGTGAGAACTAGGAAGATGTAAGGAGGAAGGATATGTCCGTTGAACAGGCCCGGAAGGCGATCGAGGCCTTTTTTGATGCTTTTAACGCCCGGGACATCGAAAAGCTGCGGGACGCGCTCAATTACCCCCACGTGCGCTTGGCCAGCGGTCGCGTACTATTTTTCAAGGATCGGTCTGAGACCAAGACCCGTTTCGATTATCTGGTCGAACAGGAGGGTTGGGACCGCAGCAGCCTGGACAAGGCCGAAGTGATTCACGCCGGCGAAGACAAGGTGCATTTCGCCGTGGAATTCAGCCGCTACAAGAAGGACGGCGCCAAGTACGTGACCCACAAATCCCTGTGGATCATCACCAACCAGGATGGCCATTGGGGCGTGCAAGCCCGATCCTCCTTTGCCCCTTGAGGTTTTTTGGGGATACGCGAAAAGGTGTAGGGGTGGTTCGCGAACGACCCCTACGGTCGTCAAATCCCGCCGCAGTTTTTCGCCTAGGGGCTGCCCCCTGCGGCTGCCCGCGAGCCGGTGTAGGTGATGAACAGGAGGGTGGGGGGGCGGGTTTCAAATCCGCCCTCTTAAGCTGTGGCTGGCAGCTGAGCACGCACCGAAACAGCACGTCCCAGCCAATTCATCGTACCATTTTGGATCTCATTGCCCGGCGCGGGCTGGAGGCCGCCTGGCGGAATCCAGCCCGCGCTGCTTCAGTTTTTGGGAAGGGGTCCGGGGGAATCTTTTTTTCAAAAAAAGTTCCCCCGGCGCAACCCGCAAAAAGTCTTTGCCAAATCCCATAGGGTTTGATATTTAAATAATTTTCTCTCGTTGCGCCCTTGCTAAGGATCGAGAGCCATGGAGCTTGACGACACAGCGATTCAGGCCTTTGCCGATTACCTTTCGGTCATCCGGGGCCGGGCTGCGAACACGGTTCGGGCGTATCGTCGGGACCTAACGGAATTCCTATGCTTCGCGGCCGAGGAGCGGGGAGTCAAGCGACCCGAGGACATACAAAAGGCGGATGTGCGCGCCTTTCTGTTTCATCTGCACGGCCGGAACCAGAACGTGTCGCTGGCCCGCAAGCTGTCCACGATTCGGACCTTTTTCCGCTACCTGATCCGGGAAGGTCGCTTGAAAGCCAACCCGGCCCTGGGCGTGGCCACGCCTCGGCTGCCCAAGAAGCAGCCCGCGTTTTTGAACGTGGACGAGGCTTTTGCCCTGATGATCGCGCCGGCCGCGGATGACCCGGATGCGCTAAGGGACCGGGCCGCGCTCGAACTCCTGTATTCCTCGGGCCTGCGGATCGGCGAACTGGTCGGGCTGAACGTGAACGATCTGGACATGGCGCAGGCCCTGGTGCGGGTGACCGGCAAGGGCGGTAAGCAGCGCATCGTGCCGGTCGGGTCCAAGGCCATGGGCGCGCTCAAGAGTTATTTGCGGCACCGTTTACAAACCGGCGACGCGGACGAACCAGCCCTGTTCCTGGGACGGCGGGGCGGGCGGCTGAACGACCGGGTGTTTCGTCGCCGGTTCGATCATTACATTTTGAAGCTGGGTCTGGCCACGGGCCTGTCCCCGCACGCGCTGCGGCACACGTTCGCCACGCACATGCTGGAAGGCGGAGCCGACGTGCGCACGGTGCAGGAACTCTTGGGTCACGCCAGTCTGTCCACGACCCAGAAGTACACGCATGTGAACCTGACCCAGCTCATGAAGGCCTATGACGCGGCCCATCCGCGGGCCAAAAGCCGTTCGGGCGCTGGAGCGCGGTAAAGAGAGAAACGCTATGAGTCAGACCGAGAAAATACATTCGACCACCATCCTGGCCGTGCGCGTCGGAGAAAAAGTGGCCATGGCCGGCGACGGCCAGGTGACGTTCAACAACACCATCATGAAACAGGAGGCGGTCAAAGTGCGCCGCATGTACCACAACAGGGTCCTGACCGGATTCGCCGGGGCCAGCGCCGACGCCTTCACCTTGTTCGAACGTTTCGAGGCCAAGCTGGACAGCTACCAGGGCAACCTGATGCGCAGCGCGGTCGAGCTGGCCAAGGACTGGCGCATGGATCGGAGCCTGCGCCGCCTGGAAGCCATGCTGGTGGCCGTGGACGCGGAACATTCCCTGATCATCTCCGGGACCGGAGACGTGATCGAGCCGGACGACGGCCTGGCCGCCATCGGCTCGGGAGGGCCCTTTGCCCTGGCCGCCGCCAGGGCCCTGATCAGACATACCCGGCTTTCGGCCCGGGAGGTGGTTGAAGAAGCCATGAGCATCGCCGCGGGCCTGTGTGTTTTCACCAACACCCGCTTCGTCATCGAGGAACTGCCGTGAGCACCCTGGCTGAAATGGACCGGCTTACCCCGGAACAGATCGTGGCCGAGCTGGACCGCTTTATCGTCGGTCAGCACAAGGCCAAGCGCGCCGTGGCCATCGCCCTTCGGAACCGTTGGCGGCGGCAGCAGGTCCCGCCCGAGCTTCGGGACGAGATCGCGCCCAAGAACATCATCATGATCGGCCCCACGGGCGTGGGCAAGACCGAGATCGCCCGGAGGCTGGCCCGCATGGCCCAGTCGCCCTTTCTCAAGATCGAGGCCTCGAAGTTCACCGAGGTGGGTTACGTGGGCCGGGACGTGGAGTCCATGGTGCGCGATCTGACCGAACTGGCCGTGAACATGGTCAGGGCCGAGGAGCGGACCAAGGTGGAGGAGCAGGCCGACCGGATCGCCGAGGAGCGCATCCTGGACATCCTGCTGCCCATCCGCGGCGTGGCGCCGGAACCGGAGGACGCCTCGCGCTGGGAAGGCTCCCTGGAGGTGGTGCGGCAGGGCGCGGCCGACAAGGAGGCCCAGCACACGGCCACCCGGGAAAAGCTGAGGCGGCTGCTGCACGAGGGCCGGCTGAACGACCGGTTCGTGGACGTCGAGGTGCAGGACAACGCTCGGCCGTTGGTCGAGGTCTTCAGCAACTTCGGACTTGAAGAGATGGACGTCAACCTCAAGGACATGTTCGGGAACATGTTCCCCAAAAAGACCAAGCGCCGCAAGGTGCGGGTCGGGGAGGCCTTGGCCCTGCTGGCTCAGGAGGAGGCCCAGCGCCTGATCGACATGGACCAGGTGGTGGAGACGGCCGTCCACCGGGTCGAGCAGTCCGGCATCATCTTCCTGGATGAGATCGACAAGATCGCCGGCCGGGGCCAGACGCAGGGCCCGGACGTTTCCCGGGAGGGCGTGCAGCGGGACCTGTTGCCTTTGGTCGAGGGGTCCACGGTCACGACCAAGTACGGCATGGTCAAGACCGACCACATCCTGTTCATCGCCTCGGGCGCCTTTCACGTCAGCAAGCCGTCCGACCTGGTGCCGGAGCTGCAAGGCCGGTTTCCGATCCGTGTCGAGCTGGATTCGCTGGGCCAGGAGGAATTCATCCAAATCCTGACCCGGCCGGAAAACGCGTTGACCGTGCAGTACAAGGCTTTGCTGGCCACCGAGGGCGTGGAGCTGAACATCACCGAGGACGCGGTGGCGGCCATCGCCGAGATCGCCTTCGAGGTCAACGAGCGCACCGAGAACATCGGCGCCCGCCGGCTGCACACGGTCATGGAGAAGCTGCTCGAAGACATCTCCTTCGAAGCGCCCAAGCGGACCGGGACCACGGTGACCATCACGGCCGAGGAAGTTCATAACACCCTAAACGACATCATCGCCGATGTCGATTTGAGTCGGTATATTCTATGACGGATCAAGAAAACACGCGCTTTGAAGACGAGCAGCGCGCCCGGGTGCTGACCGAGGCCTTGCCCTACATCCGCCGTTTCGCGGACAAGACTTTGGTCATCAAGTACGGCGGCCACGCCATGATCGACGAGGATTTGAAACACGGCTTCGCCCAGGACGTGGTGCTGCTCAAATACGTGGGCCTCAACCCGGTCGTGGTGCACGGCGGCGGACCGCAGATCGACGAGGTGCTCAGACGCATGAACGTGCGGTCCGTCCGCGTGGCCGGCATGCGCGTCACCGACGCCGAGACCATGGACGTGGTCGAGATGGTCCTGGGCGGCAAGCTGAACAAGGAGATCGTCAGCCTCATCAACCGCCACGGCGGCCGGGCCGTGGGCCTGACCGGCAAGGACGCGGGCCTGATCCGCGCCTCGAAGATGCAAATGGTCCGGCAGGAGGAGGGCAAGGCCCCGGAGATCCTGGACATCGGCTTCGTCGGCGAGGTCGAGGCCATCAACCGGGACCTGCTGGATGTGCTCAAACAGGGGCATTTCATCCCGGTCATCGCCCCCATCGGCGTGGGCCAGGACGGCCAGACCTACAACATCAACGCCGACCTGGTGGCCGGCCGGGTGGCCGCGGCCCTTGGGGCCGAAAAGCTCATCCTGCTGACCGACGTCGAAGGCGTCTTGGACCCGGAGGGCCGCATCATCAGTTCGATCCAGGCCGGCGACGTGGAACGGCTCAAGGCCGAGGGCGTGCTCACCGGCGGCATGTTGCCCAAGCTGGACTGCTGCGTGCAGGCCCTCGGCGGCGGCGCGGCCAAGGCCCATATCGTGGACGGCCGCAAACCCCACGCCGTGCTTTTGGAAATATTCACCGATCAAGGCATCGGCACGGAGATCGTGCCTTAACCAATAAGCAACCGGCGCAAAGCCGCGTCGTTAAAAAAGGATATGACCATGAATTCTGCGGAAATAAAATCGCTGGAAAATAAAGTCATCATGAAAACCTACGGGCGCTACGACCTGGCCCTGACCAAAGGGCAGGGCTGCACGGTCTGGGACCCGGAGGGCACAGCCTACCTGGATTTCGTGGCCGGGCTGGCCGTGGTCAGCCTGGGGCACAGCCATTCCGGCGTGGCCCAAGCCGTGGCCGCCCAGGTCCAGACCCTGGTCCACACCTCCAACCTGTACTACACCGAACCCCAGGTGCGGCTGGCTCAACTGCTGACCGAAAACTGTTTCGCCGACCGCGTCTTTTTCTGCAACAGCGGGGCCGAGGCCAACGAGGCGGCCATCAAGCTGGCCCGGAAATACTCCTTCGACAAGTACGGCGGCGGGCGGCACAAGATTCTGAGCATGGACAAATCGTTCCACGGTCGGATCGGCACCTCCCTGGCCGCCACGGCCCAGCCGGACAAACACGTGGGTTTCCAGCCCCTGCCGGCCGGGTTCGCTTATCTGCCCTTCAATGACCTCAAAGCCTTGAAGGAGGCCATGGCCGAGGACATCTGCGCGGTCCTGATCGAACCCATCCAAGGCGAGGGCGGGGTGAACGAGGCCTCGATGAACTATCTGAAAGGCCTCTGCCAGGTTTGCCGGTCCTATGACGTGCTGGTCATCTTCGACGAGGTCCAGGTGGGCATGGGCCGCACCGGCCGTTTGTTCGCCCACCAGCTTTACGGGGTCGAGCCGGACATCATGTGCCTGGCCAAGGCCCTGGCCAACGGCCTGCCCATCGGGGCCACGCTGGCCACGGACAAGGTGGCCCAGGCCTTCGGCCCCGGCACCCATGCCTCGACCTTCGGCGGCACGCCCCTGGTCACGGCCGCGGCCATCGTGGTGCTGGAAACCATGCTGGCCCCGGGCTTCCTGGAACACGTCCGGGAAGTGGGGGCCTATTTCAAGGACCAGCTGAACGGGCTCAAGAAGAAGCACGCCTTCATCAAGGACGTGCGGGGTCAGGGCCTGATTCTGGCCATGCAGCTTGATTTTCCGGGAGGCAAAGTCGTTTCGTCGCTCACGGCCAAGGGTTATCTCATCAATTGCATCCAGACCAACGTGCTCCGCTTCCTGCCGCCGCTCATCGTCGGGAAACAGGAAGTGGACCAGTTGATCCCGGTCCTGGAGGAGACGCTGGTCGAAGAGGCCGCGGCCACTAAAAAGGAGCTGTGATGAAGCGCGATTTCCTGACCCTGAACGACCTGTCCCAGGCGGAAATCCTGGCGCTTTTCGACCGCGCCGCGACGCTCAAAACCGACCGGGCCGCGGGCCGCCGGGGCGGAATCCTGCCCCATCGCACCCTGGGCATGATCTTTGACAAGCCCTCGACCCGGACCCGCGTCTCCTTCGAGGCCGGGATGAACGAGCTGGGCGGATCGGCGCTCTTCCTGTCCCGGGCCGACAGCCAACTTTCCCGGAACGAGCCGGTCTCCCATGCGGCCCGTGTGCTGTCCCGCTATCTGGACGCCTTGGTCATCCGCACGTTCGCTCAGGAAGACATCGAGGAGATGGCCCGCTGCGCGGACATCCCGGTCATCAACGGCCTGACCGACCTGTATCACCCCTGCCAGGTGCTCACCGACATGTTCACCGTCTGGGAGAGGAAAGGGGACCTCGGCCGGCTCAAGATCGCCTGGATCGGCGACGGTCACAACATGGCCCATTCCTGGATCAACGCGGCCGGCATCATGGGTTTCGAATTGGTCTTGGCCGTGCCCCAGGGCTACGACCCGAACCCGTATATTCTGGAGCGGGCCCTGGACAGAAGCGACGGGACCATCCGTCTGGTGCGGGACCCAGCCGAGGCCGCGTCCGACGCGGACGTGCTGAACACCGACGTCTGGACCAGCATGGACCAGGAGGACGAGGTCGAAAGGCGGCGCAGAGACTTCCGGCCGTACCAGCTCAACGCGGACCTGGTGGCCCAGGCCAAGCCGGACGCGTTGGTGCTGCACTGCCTGCCGGCCCACGTGGGCGAGGAGATCACCGAGGACGTGTTGGAAGGGCCCCGGTCCGTGGTCTTTGACCAGGCCGAAAACCGCATGCACGCGCAAAAGGCCTTGCTCGAAGCTTTGATCTTGCGGGAGTTTCCAACCGCGCCCTGAAGCGGAGCGCCCGCAAACAGATAAAAATGGATACGCCCGTTTTTTCGATTGGGTATAGCCGTATAAACGTCATTCCCGCGCAGGCGGGAATCCAGACGATACCATCGGGGGGGTCGGATCAAGGAAGGATAAAATTAAGGGCGGTCAAAAGGTTCCCGCTGATATAGTGGCGTTGGTAGCCGTTGTGTCTGGATTCCCGCCTGCGCGGGAATGACGGCAAGAATCCTTGGGTGCCCAATATGGAACTGATCCTGTCCCGACTCACATTTTTTGGGGAAGCTGAAACAGCTTTTTGTTGAGGAGAATGGTGATGAAGAAAGCGAAAAAGATCGTACTGGCCTATTCCGGCGGTTTGGACACCTCGGTGATCCTGCGCTGGTTGGGCGTTGAATACGGGGCCGAGGTGGTGGCCTTCGCCGCGGACCTCGGCCAGGGCGAGGAACTGGGCGGCCTGGACGAAAAGGCCCGTAACACCGGCGCGTGCGAGGTCTATATCGACGATCTCCGCGAGGAGTTCGTGCGGGACTTCTTTTTCCCGGCGCTCAAGGCGGGCGCGGTGTACGAGGGCGTGTATTTGCTGGGCACGTCGCTGGCCCGGCCGCTCATCGCCAAGCGTCAGGTGGAAATCGCCCACGCGGAAAAGGCCGACGGCGTGGCCCACGGGGCCACGGGCAAGGGCAACGACCAGGTGCGCTTCGAACTGACCTACATGGCCCTGGACCCCACCCTGACCGTGGTCGCGCCCTGGCGCATGTGGGATTTCAAGTCAAGGAGCGACCTCATCGGTTTCGCCAAGCAGCACGGCATCCCGGTGCCGGTCACGAAAGAGATGCCCTACAGCAGCGATCGGAACCTGCTGCACATCAGCTTCGAGGGCGGCATCCTGGAAGACCCCTGGCGCGAGCCTGACGAGGAAATGTTTCTTCTGTCCGTCTCGCCCGAAGCCGCGCCGGATGAGCCGACCTACGTCGAGATCGACTTCCAGGCCGGTGTGCCCGTGGCCGTGGACGGCCAACCCCTGTCTCCGGCCGCGCTCCTGGCCAAACTCAATGAACTGGGCGGACAAAACGGCGTCGGCCGGGTGGACATGGTCGAGAACCGCTTCGTGGGCATGAAGTCCCGCGGCGTGTATGAAACGCCCGGCGGGACCATCCTCCACGTGGCCCACCGGGCGCTGGAGTCCATCACCCTGGACCGCGAGGTCATGCACCTCAAGGACGACCTGGCCCCGCGTTTCTCCCGGCTGGTCTATAACGGCTTCTGGTACTCGCCCGAGATGAAGACGCTCATGACCCTGATCGACGCCACCCAGCTTGATGTGACCGGCACGGTGCGGGTCAAGCTCTACAAGGGCAACTGTGACGTGGCCGGCCGCAAGTCCCCGCGGTCCCTGTATCACAGCGGGTTCGCCACCTTCGAGGAAGATGTGGTTTACGACCAGAAGGACGCCGGCGGGTTCATCCGTCTGAACGGGCTTCGGCTCAAGATCGACCATCTGCTTAGGGGTTGACCCCTCGGCTGTAGGGGCGCGGCATGCCGGCCCCTGCCAAGTCAAACCCGCGAACGCGGAGGTTTCATGACCGATAAAAAACCAGCGGCCAAACCCTGGGAGGGTCGTTTCCAGAAGTCCATGGACGACCTGCTCGAAGCCTTTTCCGAGTCGGTGCATTTCGACTGGAAGCTCTACGCCCATGACATCGCCGGCAGCATGGCCCACGCCAGGATGCTCGGAAGGCAGGGGCTGGTCAGCCCGGAGGAGGCCGAGCAAATGACGGCCGGGCTGGAGGAGATTCAGGCCGAGATCGAGGCCGGGACCTTTGTCTGGGACCCGAGTCTCGAAGACGTGCACATGAACATCGAGCGGGCCCTGGCCCAAAAGATCGGTCCGGCCGGCGAAAAGCTGCACACGGCCCGCAGCCGCAACGACCAGGTGGCCCTGGACACGCGCATGTACGTCCGGGACGCGGCCATCGCGCTTTGGGCGGCCCTGGTCGAACTCCGCGAGGCCCTGGTGGAGAGGGCCGCCGAGCACCAGGACGCGATTCTACCCGGCTACACGCATCTCCAGCGCGCCCAGCCCGTGCTCCTGGCCCATCACCTGTTGGCCTATAACGAGATGTTCAAGCGGGACGGCGAGCGGCTCCAGGACCTGTATCCCCGGGTCAATGTTCTGCCCTTGGGCAGCGCGGCCCTGGCCGGCACGGGCCTGCCCATCGACATGGAATTCGTGGCCCGGGAACTCGGCTTCGACCGCGTCACGGCCAACAGCATGGACGGGGTCTCGGACCGGGATTACATCCTCGAATTCCTGAGCGCGGCCGCTTTGATGATGATGCACCTGTCGCGCCTGTCCGAAGATTTTATTTTGTGGGCCACGGCCGAGTTCGGCTTCATCGATCTGCCGGACGAGCTGAGCACCGGGTCGTCCATCATGCCCCAGAAGAAGAACCCGGACGTGACCGAGCTGGTGCGGGGCAAGACCGGCCGGGTGTACGGCCATCTCATGGGGCTTCTGACCGTGATGAAGGGCCTGCCCATGACCTACAACCGGGACTTGCAGGAGGACAAGGAGGCTCTGTTCGACACGGTCGAGACCCTGGGCCAGATTCTGCCCCTCATGGCCCGGTTCATCCGGCGGCTGACCTTCCGGCCCGATCGGATGCGCGTCGCGGCGAACGATCCCTTTGTCACGGCCACGGACCTGGCCGACCACCTGGTCAAGCAGGGCGTGCCTTTCCGCCAGGCCCACGGCCTGGTCGGCCGGCTGGTGCGGCGCTGCCTGGATCGGGGCATGGGCCTGGCCGATCTGGACGAGGCCGAGATCATCGAGCTGTGCCCTGGGGCCAAGCCCGGCGTCAAGCAGGAACTGACCCTCGAAGCCTCGGTGGGCGCACGGGTTTCGTTGGGCGGCACGTCTCCGCTGCGGGTGAAGGAAGCCCTGGCCGCGGCCCAGGCGGAACTCGATGCCGAAACGCATTCGGACGAACGTGAGTAGGCCGGGATGACCGGGTGTCGGACCATGAGGAATTTTTTAATTGCCGCGTTATTTCTTTTCACCGCGTTGACGCTTTTCGCGGGGTGCGGGGTCAAGGCCCCGCCCGTGCCGGCCGATTTGCTGCTGCCGGCCAGGGTATCGCTCATCCGCTACCACTTCGACGAAAGCGGCCGGGTGGTGCTGTCTTTCCAGGCCCCGAGCGTGAACCGGCTCGACAAACCGCTCGGCGTCTTGGGCGGCTTTTTTATCGACCGCAGCGAAAACCGGCTGGAGCCCGGCTTCTGTCCGGGCTGCCCGGTGACCTTCACCCGGCGGGTGCGGCTGGAGGCTCGACCGCCCGATGGCGGAGCCGCGGTCTGGAGCGGCTGGTACGAGTACACGGACGAGCCGGCCGCGGGCTACGTCTATCATTACCGCGTCTATGCCTTTGACGCCAAGGGACGTTACGACCGGTCCCAGTTCCGGTCCCTGGTCATTTATTACGACAGCCCCAGCCGGCCGCCGGACGCGGTCCGGGCCAAGACCGACGACCGGCTGGTGACCTTGAGTTGGGCGCCGCCCGAGCGGCTGGCCGACGGAAGACCGCTCAAGGACCTGGTCGGCTACAACATCTATCGCCGCGCGGAGGGCGCCCAATGGACCCGGCTCAACGGCGACGAACCCTGGCCCTTGACCACGTATGAAGACCGCCAGGTGGAAAACGGACGGACCTATCCTTATAGGGTGAGGGCCGTGCGGCGGTTCCATCAGACCGTCATCGAAGGGGCCTCGTCTCCGGCCGTCGGGGCCATGCCCCTGGACTTGACACCGCCCCCGCCCCCTGTTAATTTGGTGGCGGCGCTTGCTCAAACCGGAATCAGCCTTAGGTGGCAGGAGGTTGAGGCCCCGGACCTGGCCGGATACAATGTCTATCGCAGGGCCGAGGACGAGGCACGTTTCTCGAAAATCACCCCGGCCCCGCTGAAAGATCCGGCCTTTTTAGACCGGACCGCGTTACCCGGCAAGCGCTATATTTACCGGGTGACCGCGGTGGACAAGGCCGTGCCGGGCAACGAGAGCGAACCCGGCGAGGAAATGTCGATTCGTTTCACCCAGTGAGTTCGTAAGGGCGGGGCCTGCCTCGCCCGGATCTCGCGGCAAGCGCCGGGCGCTTGCGGATAAAGAAGATGCATCACTTTCATTACGTGGATGGCGAACTGTATTGCGAGGACCTGCCGCTAGCCCGCATCGCGGAGAGCGTGGGCACGCCGGTCTATGTGTACAGCCACGCCACCTTGCTCCGGCACTTCAACGCCTTTGACCAGGCCTTTGCCGACCAGCCGCACCTGACCTGTTTTTCGGTCAAGTCCAGCTCGAACCTGAGCCTGCTGCGCCTGTTCGCCGGTCTGGGCGGCGGCGCGGACATCGTCTCGGGCGGCGAGCTTTTCCGGTCGCTCAAGGCCGGGGTGCCGGCCGGCCGGATCGTCTATTCCGGCGTGGGCAAGACCCGCGAGGAAATCCAGGCCGCGCTCGAAGCGGGCATTTTGATGTTCAATATCGAGTCCCTCCAGGAACTGGACCTGATCGACGAGATCGCCCAAAAATCCTGCCGCAAGGCTCCAGTGGCTCTCAGGGTCAACCCGGACGTGGACCCCAAGACGCATCCCTATATTTCCACCGGCCTGAAGAAGAACAAATTCGGCATTCCCATCGATCAGGCCGAGGCCGTGTACGACCGCGCTTCGGACCTGCCCGGTCTGGAAGTGGTGGGCGTGGCCTGCCACATCGGCTCGCAGCTGACCGACACTGGCCCGTTCACCGACGCGGTGGGGCGGCTGGTTCATTTGGTGGAGCGATTGGAAGAGAGCGGCATCCCCATCACCTGGCTTGACCTGGGCGGTGGGCTGGGCATCACCTACCAGGACGAGACCCCGCCCGAGCCGGCGGCCTATGCCCAGGCCATCCGGCGGGTGCTGGACGGACGCGACCTCAAGCTGATCCTCGAACCGGGCCGGGTCATCGTGGGCAACGCCGCCGTGCTGCTCACCCGGGTGCTCTATACCAAGGAAGGCCCGGACAAGACCTTTGTCATCGTGGACGCGGCCATGAACGATCTGATCCGGCCCAGCCTGTACGATTCGTACCACGCCATCTGGCCGGTTCGTCAGGAAGAGCGCCGGACGCGCACCACGGACGTGGTCGGTCCCATCTGCGAGAGCGGCGATTTCCTGGCCCGGAACCGCGAGATGCTGGAGGCTCAGCCCGGCGAACTGCTGGCCGTCATGAGCGCGGGCGCTTATACGTACTCCATGAGTTCGAACTACAACTCCAGGCTCAAGCCCGCCGAGGTCCTGGTGCGGGGCGGCGAGTATCACGTCATCCGCCGCCGCGAGGCGTATGAGGACCTCGTTCGGGGGGAGGAGATTCCCGATTTCCTCAAACAAGGGGCTTGAGCCATGGAGGAGTTGGCCTTTTATAAAATGAGCGGGCACGGCAACGACTTCCTGCTGGTGGATAACCGGCGGGAGGCCGTAGCCGAGCCGAATATGGTCGGCCTGGTCCGGGCGGCCTGCGACCGCAAGCGGGGCGTGGGCGCGGATGGCATGGTTTTCATCCAGAGCGGCCCGGACGGCGTGGACTTTGCCTGGCGTTTTTTTAACGACGACGGCAGCGTGGCCGAGATGTGCGGCAATGCCGCGCGCTGCGCCGCGCTTTACGCCACCATGTTGGGCTTGGCCGGGCCCAGGCTGCGCTTCCTGACCCTGGCCGGCGTGATCCAGGCCGAGGTGCGGCCCGAGGCGGTCAAGGTGCAGCTCCCCCCGGCCAAGGATTTGATTTTAGACTTCGATCTTGACGTGGACGGTCGGACGATCCGCATGTCCGGGGTCAACACCGGTGTGCCCCACGTGGTCCTTTTCGACGACAACGTGGAAAACGCGCCGGTGCGGGATCTGGGCCGGATCATCCGCTATCATCCCCATTTCCAACCCGCGGGCACCAACGTGAACTTCGCCCGGGTCGAGGGCGAGCACGCCTTGTACAACCGGACGTACGAACGGGGCGTGGAAGACGAGACCCTGGCCTGCGGCACGGGCTGCCTGGCCACGGTCCTGGTGGCCGCGGCCAAGGGACGGGTGTCCTCGCCCGTGGCGGTGACGACCCAAGGCGGCGAAGTCCTGACCGTTCATTTTACCCGCGCGGAGAGCGGGTTTCAGGATCTGCACCTCGAGGGACCGGTGCGCGTGATCTGTTCCGGCCAATTGAGCCCGAGCCTCCTGCCGGGTCCCGCGAGATAATTTTTTTAAGGAGGACGAAATGTTCAGCGGTGCGCTGGTGGCCATTGTCACCCCGTTCGCCCAAGGCCGGGTGGACGAAGAGGCCTTCCGACGTCTGATCGAATTCCAGATTGAAAACGGCACCAACGCCATCATTCCCTGTGGCACGACCGGCGAGTCGGCCACCATGTCCCATGACGAGCACAAGCGGGTCGTGGAACTGTGCATTAAAATCGTGGACAACCGGGTTCCGGTCGTGGCCGGCACCGGCTCCAACAGCACCTCCGAGGCCCTGGATTTGACCCTTCACGCTGAAAAGGCCGGGGCCGACGCGGCGCTGATGGTTCTGCCGTATTACAACAAGCCGACCCAGGAAGGCGTCTATCGCCATTTCAAGACCGTGGCCGAGGCGGTGCGCCTGCCCATCATTCTGTACAACATCCAGAGCCGGACCGGGATCAACGCCACGCCGGAAACCATCGCCCGGCTGGCCAAGTTCAAGAACATCGTCGGCGTCAAAGAGGCCTCGGGCAACCTGGAACAGGTCGCCCGCATCGTCGAGCTGTGCGGAGACGAATTCGACGTGCTGTCCGGCGACGACGGCTTGACCCTGCCCATCATGGCCGTGGGCGGCAAGGGCGTCATCTCGGTGGCATCCAATGTAGTTCCGAAACAGGTGGCCGAGATGACCCAGGCCTGGCTCAAGGGCGACGCGGCCGGGGCCAAGGAGTGGCACTTCAAGCTGCTGCCCCTTTTCCGCGCCCTGTTCCTGGAGACCAACCCCATCCCGGTCAAGATGGCTCTTAATTTCATGGGCATGATCGGACCCGAGATGCGGCTGCCCCTGTGTCCCATGAGCGCGGACAACACCAAGAAGCTCAAGGCGGTCCTGGCCGATTATGACTTGCTGCCGAAGCGGAGAGCCAAACGCGCATGAGGCTGATCCAATATCGCGAGACCGAGGCGGGGCCGGTCCGGGCGGGTCTGGTCGAACAGGACCGCGTGCACGAACTGGCCGGCGCGGTCTTTGATCCGCCGGCCAAGACCGGCCGAAGCCTGGCCTTGGAAGACGTGACCATCGAGGCCCCGTGCGCGCCGGGCAAGATTATCTGCGTGGGGCTGAACTACAAGGACCACATCGCCGAAACCGGCGCGGCCTTGCCCGAGGCTCCGGTGCTGTTCATGAAACCGCCCTCGGCCGTGATCGGGCCGGGTGAGACCATCGTCCTGCCCCGGAGCAGCCGGCGGGTGGACTACGAGGCCGAACTGGCCGTGGTCATGGGCCGGACCGCCAGCCGGGTCAAGGCCGCCGAGGCTTTGGACTGTGTACTGGGCTACACCTGCCTCAACGACGTCTCGGCCCGGGACTTTCAGCAGAAGGACGGCCAGTGGACGCGGGCCAAGGGTTTTTACACCTTCTGCCCCATGGGCCCGGCCATCGAGACCGGGCTCGACCCCGGAGGCCTCAAGGTGCAGTCCTGGCAGAACGATGAACTCAAGCAGGATTCGAACACGGTCCATTTGATCTTCAATGTGCCTTTTCTCATCGAGTTCATCAGCGGCATCATGCGCCTGGACCCCGGCGACGTGATCGCCACGGGCACGCCGTCCGGCGTGGGGCCGCTGAAAGACGGGGACCGGATCGAAATTCGGATCGACGGAATCGGCGGGCTGGTCAATCCGGTGCGCCTGGGAGAATAAGACCCATGTTCGAAATCAAACAGTCCCAGCGGCTGCAACAGTTGCCGCCCTACCTGTTCAAGGAGATCGACCGCAAGAAGGCCGAAGTCAAGGCTCGGGGCGTGGACATCATCGACCTGGGCGTGGGGGACCCGGACCGGCCCACCCCGGCCCACATCATCGCCGCGCTGGCCGAAACCGCCAAGGACAAGGCCAACCACCAGTATCCGTCCTACAACGGCATGGGGGATTTTCGGGAGGCCGTGGCCCGCTGGTATAGCCAGCGGTTCGAGGTGAAGCTGGACCCGGACAAGGAGATCGTCACCCTGATCGGCTCCAAGGAGGGCATCGCCCACGTGCCCCTGGCCTTCATCGATCCGGGCGACGTGGCCCTGGTGCCCGAGCCGGCCTATCCGGTGTACAAGATCGGCACCATCTTCGCCGGCGGCGAGCCCTACTACATGCCGCTCACGGAAGAGAACGGCTTCCTGCCCGACCTGGAGGCCATCCCCGAGGACGTGGCCCGCAAGGCCAAGACCATGTACATCAACTACCCCAACAACCCGACCTCGGCCTGCGCCGGTCTGGATTTCTACCGGCGGGTGGTTGATTTCGCCCAGAAGTACGAGATCATCGTGCTCAGCGACGCGGCCTATTCCGAGGTGGCCTTGGACGGCTATGTCGCGCGCAGCTTCCTGGAGGCGGACGGCGCGCTGGAGGTCGGGCTGGAGCTGCATTCCCTGTCCAAGACCTACAACATGACGGGTTGGCGCATCGGCTGGGCCGCGGGCCGGGCCGAGATCGTGCGCGGGCTGGGCATGGTCAAGGAGAACGTGGACTCCGGCGCTTTCCAGGCCGTGCAGTTCGCCGGCATCGCCGCCCTGGAAGGCGACCAGAAGCCGGTCGAGGAGATGCGGCGCATGTACGCCCGCCGGCGCGACGTGCTCGTGGCCGGGCTGCGGGAAATCGGCGTGCGCGTCACCCCGCCGAAGGCCACGTTCTATCTGTGGGTGCGCGTGCCGGACGGCTACACCTCGGCCGCCTTCACCGCGAAGCTCATGGACCAGACCGGCATCATCTGCACGCCGGGCAACGGCTTCGGACCGTCGGGCGAGGGGTATATCCGTTTCGCCCTGTGTCAGGAAGAGGAGCGGCTCCAGGAAGCGGTGGAGCGCATCCGCGAACTCAAGCTTTAACGGGTCGGCCCGTGGCCGGGCCGAAGGACAACATCCATGGGCGTGCTGCGCTGGATAGCGATCGTCATTCTTTTTTATCTCATCTATCGCGTCCTGCGCGGCCTGTTCCTGCCTGGCGCGCCGGGTTCCCGGGAAGACCGCTTCGGCCAGGAAACGTCTTCGGACCGGGACGCCGAGGAACTGGTCCAGGATCCGGAATGCGGCATCTACCTGCCTCGCGGAGAGGCGCTCGAAACCTGGGTGGATGGCGGAACCGCGTATTTTTGCAGCGCGGCCTGCCGGGATCGATTCCTGGCAAGGAAAAACAGCACTTAGGAGAACGGCATGAAGTTTTTTTTGGATACAGCCAATCTGGACGAAATCCGCGAAGGGGTCAGCCTGGGCGTGGTGGACGGCGTGACCACCAACCCGACCCTGATGAGTCGGGAGACCACCGACTTCAAGAAGCAGATTCGCGAAATCTGCAAGATCGTGGACGGCCCGGTCAGCGCCGAGGTGGTCGGCATCGAGGCCCAGGGCATGATCAAGGAAGCCCGGGACCTGGCCAAAATCCACGAAAACGTGGTGGTCAAAATCCCCATGATCCCCGAGGGGCTCAAGGCCATTCAGGTCCTGGCCGACGAGGGCATCCCCACCAACACGACCCTCGTTTTTTCGCCGGTGCAGGCCCTGCTGGCGGCCAAGGCCGGGGCCAGTTACGTCAGCCCCTTTGTGGGCAGGCTGGACGACATCTCCTCGACGGGCATGGAACTGGTCGAGCAGATCGTCACCATCTACGACAACTACGGCTACGAGACCGAGGTCATCGTGGCCAGCGTGCGGCACCCCGGCCACGTTCTGGAGGCGGCCTTGATCGGCGCGGACATCGCCACGGTTCCGCTCAAGGTCATCAAGCAGTTGACCGTTCACCCGCTGACCGACATCGGGCTGAAGAACTTCCTGGATGATTGGAACAAGGCCAATCAGAGCAAGAAGTAGCCTCATCCTTCTGCTCGCGCTCTTGCTGCCGGCCGGCCTGCTTGGCCGGAACGCCCCGGCCTGGGCCGGGCAAACCTACGCCTACAAGGACAGCCGCGGGGTCATCCATTTCACGGACGCGCCCACCGACCCCCGCTATCGACCCATCCGGGTCAGCGGCAGCCTGGGCCGGGCCAGCCGGGTGGCCGGGCGCATGGACCGGACCGGCATCCAACGCCACATCCAGGCCGCGGCCCAAACCCACGGTCTGGACCCGGCCCTGATCCGGGCGGTCATCCAGACCGAATCGGCCTTTGACCCGTACGCCGTTTCCCTGGCCGGCGCCAAAGGCCTCATGCAGCTCATGCCGGCCACGGCCCAGGACATGGAGGTCGGCGACGTGTTCGACCCGGCCGAAAACATCCATGGCGGCAGCCGGTACCTGAAACATTTGCTTGACCGTTACAACGGGGACCTGAAACGCGCCCTGGCCGCGTACAATATCGGCCCGGAACGGGTGGCCGCCCAGGGCGCGTTGCCCCGGGTGAGCGAGACCCGCAAGTACGTTGAGCAGGTGTTGGAAACCTACAGGCGGTATAAAAATGACCGATGATCGTCCGCCCAAAGCCATGAATCTGGCCAATCTCATCTCCCTTTCCCGCGTGGCCGCGGTGCCGATACTGGTCGTCCTGCTGTTGTTCGACAACCCGGCGACCTCGATCGCGGCCGCCCTGGTCTATCTCTTCGCCACCCTGACCGATCTCCTGGACGGCTATTTGGCTCGCAGCCGCAACCTGGTGACCGACCTGGGCCGGTTTCTCGACCCCCTGGCCGACAAGCTCATCAACGCGGCCGCCCTGATCATGCTCATCCCCCTGGGCCGCATCCATGCCTGGATGGTCTTTCTCATCATCGGCCGCGACATCGCCATCACCGGGCTCAGGGCCATGGCCTCGACCGAGGGCGTGGTCATCAGCGCCAGCCGGTTGGGCAAGAGCAAGACCCTGCTCCAGGACATCGCCATCGGTTTTTTGGTGGCCCACTATGTAATTTGGGGTATCGATTTTCAGCTTTTGGGCACGATCGTAATCTGGGTGGCCCTGGCCGTGACCTACTGGTCCGGCATCGTTTATTTCATGAATTTTTTTAAGGCCGAAAAGCAGGCGAACAACGGAAAGGCTTGACATCGGGACGGCCTCTGGCTAAATTGGTATCACCCTGAGCGGGAATAACTCAGCGGTAGAGTGCAACCTTGCCAAGGTTGAAGTCGCGGGTTCAAATCCCGTTTCCCGCTCCAAATGATTTCCCGGCCCTCGTCATAAAAATGACGGGGGCTTTTTTTGTTCGTTCTCCCGAAAAGACCGGCGATGAATCAATTTAAGAGCTTTCACACCCCTCTTGGATTGTGGCGGTGTAAAAGGACGAAGAGGGTTGTGCTGACAGCTTGTCAGGCTTGCTCCCATGAGTCGAAACGTCATTCCCGCGCAGGCGAGGATCCAGCCTTGTACATCGGGGATGATGATTGCTTGAAAGGAAACCAAAGGCAGCCTGATGATACTTGAATGCTATAACTGCATTGGCAGCCGTCTCGCCTGGATTCCCGCCTGCGCGGGAATGACGCAAGGGGTTTGGCGGCAATGAAAAAACAGCGGAAGTCGATGGGAGCATTCTCCAGGGAAAGAGACTGACGCCCCGGGGTGCCGAAGCTTCTTTTCAAATGATGGCCAGGGCCTTACGTCCGTTTTTTCGTTTCATTATCCTTAAACGGGCACCGCCGAAAAGATCGCCCGCCTTGAGATTTAGCGCGGGCGAACCTATAATAAAAACGAAGTTCGCCAGGGAAGGAAAAGAACATGACTCTGCCGCCGGAACCCGACGGCTTCCACTACGAAGGGATGCTCATTCGACCGCCCAGCGAGGCCTACAGCATTCTGATCCAGGCCACGACCGGGTGTTCCCACAACAAATGCACCTTTTGCGGCACGTACAAGAACAAGCGCTTCACCATCAAACCCCAGGAGATTCTCGAACGCGATTTCGAGTTCGCCCGGCGGTATTGCCACCGCCAGGACCGGGTCTTTCTCATGGACGGCGACGCGCTCATCATCCCCCAGAAGCGGCTGGTCTGGATTCTGGATCAGATCCGGGAAAAGCTGCCCTGGGTGAAGCGCGTGGGTCTGTACGCCAACCGCAAAAGCATCACCATGAAATCCGACCAGGACCTGGCCGAACTCGCGGCCAAGGGCCTGGGCATCGCCTACCTGGGCGTGGAAAGCGGACACGACCCCACGCTGGCCGCCATGTGCAAGGGGTCCACGAGCGAGCGGTTGATCCAAGAGGGCCGGCGTCTGATGCGGGCCGGTATCCAGCTTTCGGTGACCGTGCTCCTGGGCATCGCCGGCAAGGAACTGTCCCTGACGCACGCCCGGGCCACGGGCGAGCTGCTCACCCGGCTCGACCCGGACTTTGCCGGGGCCTTGACCGTGTCCGTGGTGCCGGGCACGCCGCTGGCCGACGATCTGGCCGCCGGCCGCTACGAACTGCTCAGCCCCCGGGAAATTTTGATCGAGCTGCGGGAGATGGTTCAGGCCACGGACATGACCCACGGGCTGTTCACCTCGAACCACGCCTCGAATTATCTGCCCCTCAGAATCCGGTATCCCCAGGACAAGCAAGAGGCCCTGCGGGTCATCGACGCCGCCTTGGACGGCCGGATCGGCCTGCGGCCGGAATGGCTGCGGGCCCTGTAGCGCGGCCGGGCCGCCGGAAGCGCACATCGCCAACAGAATGGAGGACTTCATGAAACGTTACGTCATCGTGGGCAACGGCGTGGCCGGCGCGACCGCGGCCAAAAAAATCCGGGAGCTGGACAAGGAGGGGGAGATCGTTGTCTTTTCCGGCGAGAGCGATCCCTTTTACTACCGGCCCCGTCTGCCGGACTTCATCGCCGGCGCGGTGGACCTGCCCAAGTTCACCCTTCAGGGACCGGATTGGTACGCTTCTCGGAATATTGACCTCAAGCTGGGCGAGACCGTGACCCAGGTGGACCTGGCCAAAAAGGAGGCGACCTCGGACAAAGGGACCACGGTCGGCTTTGACGCGTTGCTCCTGGCCGTGGGCGCCCGCAGCTTCATCCCGCCCGTGCCCGGTTCGGACAAAACAGGCGTGTTCGCTCTGCGTTCGGCCGAGGACGCCCGGGCCATTGTCCAACAGGCCGGCCAGGTGAAAAAGGCCGTGCTCATCGGCGGGGGCCTGTTGGGTTTGGAAGCCGGATACGGGTTGACACGGCGGGGTCTTGAGGTGCAGGTGGTGGAGTTTGCCGACCGGCTCCTGCCGCGCCAGATGGATGTGGAAGGGGCGCTCAAGCTGCAACGCATCCTGGAAGGCATGGGCTTTTCGTTCTACTTGGGCGCACGGTCCAAGGAGATTTTCGGCGGGGCCGCGGCCGAAGGACTGGCCCTGGAAGACGGACAGCGGATCGAAGGCGGCCTGATTCTGTTCTCGGCCGGCATCCGTCCGAACCTGGACCTGGCCAAGCAGATGGGCCTGGAGGTGGACAAGGGGGTCAAGGTGGACGACCGTCTGGTCACCAGTGGGGAAGGCGTGTGGGCCGCCGGCGACCTGATCGAGCACCAGGGCCGCGTGTACGGCATCTGGCCCGCGGCCTTGGCCCAGGGCGAAGTGGCCGGGGTCAACATGGCCGGCGGCGAGGCGACCTACACGGGCACGGTCATGTCCAACTCCCTCAAGGTCGTGGGCGTGGACCTGACCTCGGCCGGCGACATCGACGCGGAGGGCAAATTGACCTCGGCCGTGTACGAGACCGAGACGGCTTACCGCAAGATCGTGGTGGACCAGGGACGCATCGTGGGGTTGATCTTCTTTGGGATCACCGAGGGCCTCAAGGCCTGCCAGGCGGCCATGGCCAACAAGACCGACGTCAGCGCCTTGGTCGAAGAGATGAAGAAGGCGGATTTCGATTTTAACCGATTGCAATAAAAAGAAGGGGCGTCTGGTTTCCCAGACGCCCCGCCTGGATCATCTTGGCCGCGCACCCTTTCTCGAACCGATTTCAGAAGGTCTCCACCCGTGCGAAAGGGAAGCCCGAGGCATTTACGACACAAACCGCATTACTTACCGCTGCTTCCTCCCGGACCTGACGGGGTTCGTAACCGTTTGTTGCGTAAAGTCAGACTTGTTTCAACATCGGGCAAGCATCTTCTTGATCAAGCCCTCAAAAGGGAATTCAACCCCGCATAAGCGGATTTCGGGTTCAGGGCACCGCTAGCTCCCCGTCTAGCGCGGCCAAGCCCTATCGGCATTCGCCGTTTTTGGCCAGAATTATGGCAGCTTGCCGGCGAACTCCTTGACCTGAATCTCCCATTCCTGGGTTTGAAGTTCAATCTTGGTCTTCTTTTTCTCCTCGCAGACCGTGGCCCGTACAAAACCGCCGCCGCCCTCGAAATTGAAACAACCCGGCGATTCCTCGGTGACTTTCAACCCCAGGCCGCCGAAAAAGTCCTTTAGGCGTTTGGTCGCGTCGTTTTGGGACAGCTTGGTGGTGGCCTCAATATTGAGCATGCCTCGTCTCTCCTCTTCCTGGAATAATGGCCTCGCGGGCGCTTCCGGTACTTCGATGATAGCCGCAGGGAGCCGTGGTGTCAACCGCAAGACGGCCTGGTCAGGCCTCGGATTGTAAGACCGCGAGGGCTGCGACGGCCGGTTTGCCAACCGCCCGGTCTATCGGGGCTGTTCTTAGGGATGGATCGTCCGCTCCACGCCGTTCTCGTCCCGGATGACCACGCCGGAGCTATGCAGCAGCTTCATGAGGCTGCGCCGCGTTTCGATCGGCCCGCTGCAGACCAGCAGACAATGGCAACAGGTGGGGTTGGTGTCCTCCCGGGACCGGTACAGGATGCCGGTCTGGCGCTGGGCCGCGGCGATGGCCCAGGGCGAGGGCTGGCCGTTTTCCTCGCGTCCCACCTGGGGAAGCATGTACCGCGCGTTCTTGTCCTGGAAGGCCCTGACGAACTGCGGGAGCAGTTCCTCGTCCTTTTCCGGGAATTCATAGTCCAGCGTGGCCCAGGAGGACCACTTCCGGTCCCGGCTCCGGCCGTTGAACCCGCCGCAGGCCAGACCGCAGCGTTGGTGGTGGGACCGGGCGCTGTAGGTGTATTCCCGGCCGCCCAGGCTCACGGTCTGGGTCTCTTTCTTTTGCACGAATTCCAGCGGGCAGACCTGGGTGCAGATTTTACAGTTATCGCAAAGGCTTTCTTCCAGAGGCGCGTCCGGCGGCAGCTCGGCCTCGGTCAGGGCCGAACCCAGGAACACGGCGGACCAATGGCCTTTGACCAGCACGTTGCCGCTCCAGCCAAAGGCGCCGATGCCCGAAGCCACCGCGGCGTAGCGGTGGGAAAAATCCGGATACATGGACCCCGGCGCCTGGCCTTCGAAGCGAGGGCGGTAGTTGCCGTTGGGCGACAGGCTCTCGGCCATGTAGCCGGCCTTTTGCAGGCCCGCGGTCAAGGCGCTGCTGATGGCGCCTGAAAGCAGGTAGTTGCGATACATGACCCCCTTGAATACGTCCCGGGTAACCTTGCCGAGATAGTCGGGGATGAAATCCGTGGGCAGCGGTATGGCAAAGGAGATGACCGAACGCGCCCCGGGCAGCACGTACTCGGGATCCGCGGAAGGCGGACCGGCCAGCATTTCCTTGCTGGCCACGCGCGCGTCGATCGCGCCCATGGCCCGGGCCAGGGCCACCAGTTCTTGCTTTAGCGCAGTCAGGTCTTCAGGCATTTACATCCTCCATCTGGCATTTTCCGAAAAACGCCGGCCGCCACGAAACGGGTGGGCCGGCGCAAATCGCGGGCAATTTCATACTTGAAGTATTACATTAAGTTTTTTATTATATGGGCCTGCCTTCAGGGATATGTTCCTGCGGACGGATTTCCCTAAGTGAAATCGCGTCAGTGGGGCAGGTCACCAGGCACAGCCCGCAGCCCATGCAGGCCTCGGGGTCGATCACGGCCGCTCCGTTTTCTCCGCTAAGCGAGATGGCGTCAAAGAAACAGCGGTCCAGGCAGGTTTCGCAGGAGGTGCACAGGTCCGCGTCCACCTGGGCCACGAAACGGCTGGGGGCCACGAACTTGCGCGCCCCGCTTCGGACCACCGGCGCCCAGGCCATGCAGCAGTCCTGGCAGCAGTTGCAGATGACGTGGCCGACCGAGCGGGAATTGCTGCCCGTGTGCACCAACCCGGCCTCCTCGCACTCCTTGAGCATGTCCATGGCTTCCTGCTTGGTCAGCTCCCGGCCCGTACCCCGCTCAATGGCATAGTCAGCCGCCTTGCCCAGTTGCATGCACACGTCAATGGGCTTGCCGCAGGCGCCGTCGATGACCCGGCAGGAGCATTTGGTTACGGCGATGCGTCCGGCCTGCTCGATATGCTTTTTCACGTCCTCGAAGACCAGAATCTGGGTGTCCGGTTCGATGGCCACGTTCACCGGGATGACCCGCATGACCGGATTGGGCAGCACTTCCTTCATCCGGTTGAAATAATCCACCCACTCGGTGTTCATGAACACCTTGAGCAGGTCCAGAACCTTTTGAGGGATGTCCGGGTCCACGGCCGTGGCGTCGTGAAACTGCATGAATTGCCGGACCCGGTAGTAGCGGGTGGCGTCCGGCTTCTTGGATTTGAACAGCAGGCCCTTTTTGAACAGGGGGTCAATGGTCTGTTTGACCTCGTCCGCGGACAGGCCGGTTTTTTCGGCCAGTTCCTCCAGGGTGGCCGGGGGGGAGGCGGCCATGAGCACCTTGGCCTGATTTTCGTCCGTAAGCTCCCGGAACATGTCGGCGACCAGGGCCGATCCCGACAGTCCGATCGAGGCGGCCAATTCCTGATAAAGGTCCGTACCCGTCATTTTGATCCTCCTGGGTTTTTGCCTGCGGGATGGGGGGATTTTTTGTATGCAAGTAATTCTTCTGGTTAGAATATCCAGGGGATGGGGAAAGTCAAGCGAAAATCGGGTAGTGGGTTAGTTTGGGAAATTCCATACCCCGCTTCCTAGGAATTCCTGGGTCTTCGCGCTCACCGGGGTGAGGTGTTTTCCCTTTTCCGTAGTTCGAAACGTCATTC